>Ga0164290_1000658_pt1 | contig 96033 bp, 69 predicted proteins | sample Micstemetagenome_FD_108782 | JGI IMG/M metagenome (GOLD analysis project Ga0164290, IMG submission 108782) | Contaminated culture microbial community from soil near Moab, Utah, USA - Microcoleus steenstrupii SON62 (Illumina Assembly) | ecosystem: Environmental > Terrestrial > Soil > Soil crust...
CCTGCTGGTTAACGATCACTTCGCTGACGGCTTTGGCGGTCGTGGGTCGTGTCCTGAAATTTCCGCCGGCAAGGAGCTTGTATTCGTGCAGCGGCAGGTAATTTTCGTCCACGTGGTTGGTCAGGACCAGCACCGAGTCGCGCGAATCGGTGTATTTCATAAAGCCACCCCAGGCGTTCCCTACGCTGGTGACGATTAACGAGCGGGATAAGGCCTTTACTTCCGGCATTTCGCTCAGTTCCTTCAAAAGCGCATCCGGCTTGTTGCCTTGCATATGGATGTTCAGGACATTTTCCGTCTTGAATCCCAGGTCAAAGGCAAGGATGTTTTTGTACTGCACATAGCCGATGGCAGTCGTGGTGATAAAGATCAGGGTAAAGGTGTACTGAATGACCACCAGCGCACGCCGGAGCGATACGTGCTTGAAACCCTTTACCGACCCGTTCGCCGGGGCGGACCCGTTCCGGAAGGCATTGATCGCGCTGACTTTGGAAAAGAACAGGGCAGGCAGGAAGCCGGCCAGGATGCCTACGATGACCGCAAAAAGGATAAAGGCCAGAATCATCCAGGGCGTGAGCTCGAGCTTCACGGTACGCTGCATTTCGGGAGCCAGGTTGATCAGCTGCGGCCGTAAAAACAGGAAGAGAACGAAGGATAGCAGCAGGGCCACCAGGGCGATGATGATGCCCTCGGCAAGGAACTGGTACCGGATCTGACTCTTGCCAGCACCGATCGCTTTGCGAAGGCCGATTTCCTTGTAGCGGCGCAGGGCACTGGCGATCGAGAGGTTGGTATAGTTGAAACAGGCCGACAAGATCACCACCAGGGCGAGCCCGCCCAGGATCCAAAGCACCACCTTAGGCATGTGAGGCCCTACGGAGCCACTGGGACTGAGATCCCGAAGATCCTCACCAACCACGATATCGTGTAAAGGAAGCAGTTCGAGTTGAATGTTCGTGTTTTCTTCGGCCAGGTTTTCCACCCGGGCAATGGCGTCGAGCTGCGCCTGAATGGAAGCCATATTGGCCGTTGGCGGCAGCATCAGGTACACGTAATTCGACCCGATGCTGGTCCATTTGTCGAAGTTCCTGTCGTTCTTGTTGAGCTGCTCGGCCGTCGACAGCGATACCAGCGCCTCGAAGCTCAGATGCGAAAAGAAGGGAACATCCTTCATCACACCGGTCACCTGGTACTGGAGCGTATCGAATCGGATCGACTTACCGAGCGCGGGTTCGTTTCCGAATAGCTTCCGGGCTGCCGTCTCCGTGAGCACGATGGAATACGGATCGTTCAGCGCCCGGTCGGGATTGCCTTCCAGCATGGGAAAGGAAAGGATCCGCAACAGCGAGGGCTCCGCCCAGTAGCCCTTGACGGGAATGACAAGATCGCCAACCCGGGCATCCTGCGAAAAGTCGTTACGCAGGATGGCCACTTCGTCAATGCCGGTTACTTTCTCCCGGATCAGCTTTCCGGTCTTCAGCGAGGCGGATGCGTACTTGATTTGCTGACGATTGGACGTCTCTACACTGGTGATGCGGTAGATCCGGTCTCCATTTTTGTGAAACCGGTCGTAGGAATGCAGGTCGAGCACGAAGGCGATCAGCAGTAATCCGACGGACATACTGATGGAGAGGCCGACGATGTTGATGGACGAGGAAAGCTTGTTGCGCAGTAGGTTACGGCCCGACGTTTTGAAGTAGCTTCCGATCATGATCCAGTTGATATAAAGGTTGAAAAAGGATGGGGTTCGTACCGTATACAATCTGAAGAACTTAAGGGCGTCGATTAGGTAAATCAGCCTGGCGCGCCGTGGCCCTTTGGTTTGTACATTTCGCTCGAAGTATTCGTTGAGGTCTCCCAGGAGATCCTCCACGAGTTCGGGCTTACAATACCACTCCACAAATCGCTCTGCCCAGGAAGGCGGATGCTGCTGTTGCTCTTTCATGCTAGGCGTTTTTCCAGACAAGCGACGGGATCCGGCCCCACAACTCGTCGCGCATGGCCTTCGCCTGCACCAACGCTGCCTTGCCGGGTACGGTGATTTGATAGAATCGTTTGCGTTTACCGCCGCGGGCCTTTGTGGCTTCGCCCAGTTCGCTTTTCACCAGCCCTTTCTCCTCGAGCCGGTGGAGTACCGCGTGCACCACGCCCAGTTTCACGGAACGGCCCGTGTGCCTGGAAAGCTCATCACAAATGGCTACGCTGTAGGCGTCTTCCAGCAACGCAGCCACCGTCAGGAGCACCAGCTCTTCGAATTCGCCAAGGTTTGTCCCTTTCATCGCCTCAAGTTAATTGCGTAAATGTATGTAAAATGACAACATTATACATACAAAGCATGATTAAATTAATTTTTGCGGAGAAGACCCTCGCTGAAAGCCGCCTACGCCATCAGGATTGGCAGTCGAGCAGGCCGCGCCGCCGGTTCGAACGCGGAAGGAAATTTTTGACGGGACAACTACCCTGAAAATACAATGAGGTAGCGCTAAAGCCGGCTGCGCTACCTCAAGGAACGGTCTAAGATCTCTCCCCAACCGCTATGAAGTTAGGAACTTTGTCAAACGTCTTTAAAGCTTATTTTCACTTCTCCGCCTTCAGCCGATCCCGCAGCTGAAACAGCTCGTCGCGCAGGCGGGCGGCTTCCAGGAAGTCGAGTTCCTTGGCGGCTTTCTCCATGCGGTTCTGGGTTTCGCGGATGAGCTGCTCGAGGTCGCTCTTGCCCATGTACTGCACGACCGGGTCGGCGGCGATGCGGATTTCGTCCGGTTCGACGTAGTAGCCCTTGGACACCGCCGGTTTGGAATCGGCCACCTTGGTCTGCTCCAGAATGGCTTCCCGGGACTTCAGAACGGTCGTTGGCGTAATGCCGTGTTCCTCGTTATAGGCCATCTGGATGGCCCGGCGGCGGTTGGTCTCGTCGATGGCCTTTTCCATCGAACCCGTGATCCGGTCGGCGTACATGACCACCTTGCCGTTGGCGTTCCGGGCGGCGCGGCCGATGGTCTGGATCAGCGAGCGGATATCGCGCAGGAAGCCTTCCTTGTCGGCATCCATGATCGCCACCAGCGACACTTCCGGCAGGTCAAGGCCCTCGCGCAGCAGGTTGACGCCCACCAGCACGTCGAATACGCCCAGCCGTAGCTCCCGCAGGATTTCGACCCGGTCCAGCGTCTTGACTTCCGAGTGGATGTAGCGCGTTTTGATGCCGACCCGATCGAGGTATTTGCTCAGTTCCTCGGCCATGCGTTTGGTGAGGGTAGTAACCAGCACCCGTTCGCTCCGTTTGACGCGCGTATCGATTTCTTCCAGCAGGTCGTCGATCTGGTTCAGGCTCGGCCGCACTTCGATTTCCGGGTCCAGCAGGCCCGTCGGGCGAATGTGCTGCTCGACCACCACGCCTTCGCTCTTGCGGAGCTCGTAGTCGGCGGGTGTGGCCGAGACGAAGATCGTTTGGCCGGCCAGTTGCTCGAACTCCTGGAAGGTCAGCGGGCGGTTGTCGAGGGCGGAGGGCAGCCGGAAGCCGTAGTCGACCAGCGCTTCCTTGCGGGAGCGGTCGCCGCCCCACATGGCCCGGATCTGGGGCATGGTCACGTGGCTTTCGTCCACCACCAGCAGGTAGTCGTCGGGGAAATAATCCAGCAGACAGAACGGCCGCTGCCCCGGCTGCCGCCGGTCGAGGTAGCGCGAGTAGTTCTCGATGCCTGAACAATAGCCCAGTTCCCGCATCATTTCAATGTCGAACTCGGTCCGTTCCCTGATCCGTTCGGCTTCCTGGGAGCGAAACTCTGACTCAAAGTAACGGACCTGGGCTACCAGATCGTTCTGAATCTCGTGAATGGCTCCGTTGAGCGTTTCCCGGCCTGTCACAAAGAGGTTGGCCGGGAAGATGGAGATCATTTTTTCTTCCGAGATCTTTTTGCCGGAGTTGGGGTCGATCCGCTGGATGGACTCGACCTCGTCGCCGAAGAAAATGACGCGGTAGGCAAAGTCGGCGTAGGAGACAAAGACGTCGACGGTATCTCCCTTGACACGGAAGTTGCCCCGGGCGAATTCGGCTTCGGTGCGACTATAGAGAATCTCCACGAGCCGGTAGAGGAACTGGTTGCGGGAAATAATCTCGCCCACGCCAAGGCGCAGCACGTTCCGCCGGAATTCGTCGGGGTTCCCCATGCCGTAAATGCAGGATACGGAGGCGACCACGATCACGTCGCGCCGGCCGCTCATCAGGGCCGAAGTGGCCGCCAGCCGGAGCTTGTCGATCTCCTCGTTGATGGCCAGGTCCTTTTCGATGTAGGTGTTGGTCGTGGCGATATAAGCCTCCGGCTGGTAGTAGTCGTAGTACGAAATAAAGTACTCGACCGCGTTTTCCGGGAAAAACTGCTTGAATTCCCCGTACAGCTGGGCCGCCAGGGTTTTGTTGTGGCTCAGAACGAGGGTCGGGCGGTTGAGCTGGGCGATGACGTTGGCTATGCTAAATGTTTTCCCGGATCCCGTGACCCCGAGCAGCACCTGCGCCGGTTCGCCTTCCTGGATGCCGTTGATCAGTTGCGCGATGGCTTTAGGCTGATCGCCGGTCGGTTTGAATTCGGAGGTAAGTTTGAATTCCATAACCCGTAAGTTACGAATAATCGGCCGGGTGGGCAAACCCGTTTCGGATAAAGTCCCCGGGTTGAGCCAACGGTCGGAGGATCTTCAAACAGAAGCTTGATTCCGTGGTTATTGCAACAAAACACAACGTTATGCATCCAATGAAGGCTTCTCTGTCCGCCGGCCTGCTGTTTCTGGCCCTAAGCGCCTGCTCCGGCAATAAATCTGAATCGAACGCGGACGAAGCCCAGATGGGAGCCGATACCGTTCCGGTTATGGGCAACCAGGGCGATACTACCATCAACCGCGCCGAGAACCTCAACAGCCCGGTAGCCGCGCCCGGGGATACCGCCACCGGCCAGACCCTGCCCGAAGCCCGCGTGAAGAAGAAGGAGGGCGGCGGACGGTAACAATGGGCCGAATGCCGTGGTTAAGCAGGTAACCACCAACTCACCATGAGCCAGACTGTATTGCTAACGGGCGGTACCGGGACGATCGGGCGCCGCCTCACCCACCTCCTTCACCAACAGGGATACCAGGTTTCCTATCTCAGCCGTTCGGCCCGGCCTGTTCCGGGCGTAACGGTCTACGCCTGGGACGTCAAACAGGGAACCATCGACGCCCGGGCCATTACGACCGCCGATCACATTATCCACCTCGCCGGAGCCGGCATCGCCGACGAACGCTGGACTGACGCCCGCAAGCGGGAAATCCTCGAAAGCCGGACGCTGTCCACCGAACTGCTGGCCCGGGCGCTGACCACGCATCCGCATCAGGTCAAAAGCGTCGTCTCCACCTCAGCCATCGGCTATTACGGGGGCGATACCGGCGACCGGCCGCTGACCGAAACCAGCCCGGCCGGGAAAGACTTTCTCGCTCAGGTCACCCGGGCCTGGGAACGTTCGGCTGATCTGATCGCCAGTACGGGCGTCCGGACCGTAAAATTGCGCGTAGGCGTGGTGCTGACACCCGAAGGCGGGGCTCTGCCGAAGCTGGTGCAGCCCATCCGGCTGGGAGCCGGTGCACCCATCGCCTCGGGCAAGCAGTACATTTCCTGGATTCACATCGACGACCTCTGCCGGATGTACCTGCAGGCTCTCACCGATGGAAGCTGGACGGGGGTGTACAACGCCGTCGCGCCCGAACCCGTTACCAACGAATACCTCACGCGTCAAATCGCCAAGGAACTCGGAAAACCCATGCTGCTGCCGAACATACCGGCCTTTGTCATCAAACTGATGTTTGGTGAACTGGCCGTCACGGTGCTGGGCGGCAGCCAGGTGCTGAACAAGCGGATACGGGAAACAACCTCGTTTCGGTACCAGTTTGCCCGCCTGCCCGAAGCGCTGGCGGATCTGCTGAAACCGTAACGGCCGCCGGTGGTCACCCGGGTTCTGAAACCGGTCTATCCATCGTCGCATGCGCTTACCACACCTCCGACACCTCAGAAAGCGACTGGCCGCCTGGCTGTTTTCGCCAACCGAATTCAACACGCCGGATCCGGCCCGGCTGCTGGCCGAACTGGGCCGGGTGCCCCTCTGGAATCCGGATCCGGCCGAGGCCGCCAGCCTGACCGGCCAGACCGTCCTGGTAACCGGCGCGGCCGGCTCCATCGGCAGCGAACTGGTTCGGCAGCTGCTTCGCCAGCAGCCCACCCGGCTCGTGCTGCTCGACCAGGCAGAGTCGGGCCTATTTACGCTCGACCTGGCCCTCCGGCGGCAGGGACTGCCCACCGAAATCCGCATCGAAATCGCCGACATTACCGACGAAACGCGGCTGACGGCCCTTTTCCGGCAGTACCGCCCGGACCAGGTTTTCCACGCGGCGGCCTACAAACACGTGCCGCTGATGGAAGACCATCCATACGAAGCCCTGCGCGTCAACGTCCTGGGAACGAGGCTGCTGGCCCGGCTGGCACTGGCCTACGGTACGCGGGTATTTCTGCTGATTTCGACCGATAAGGCCGTCCGGCCCACCACCGTCATGGGCGCAACCAAACGGCTGGCCGAGTTATACCTCCGACAACTCGCCGACGACCATCCGCTGGCCACCCGCTTCGTGATCAGCCGGTTCGGGAACGTACTCGGCTCCAGCGGTTCGGTGCTTCCGGTCTTTGCGGAACAGATCCGGCGCGGTGGTCCGGTGACGGTAACCCACCCGGAGGTGACGCGCTACTTCATGACCATTCCGGAGGCCTGCGGGCTGGTGCGGGAAGCCGCCCGTCTGGGCCGCGGCGGCGAGATTTACACCTTCGATATGGGCCAGCCGGTACGCGTCGCGGACCTTGCGCAGGCGCTGATCCGCCAGTCGGGAAGGCGCATTCCGATTCGGTATACGGGCCTTCGTCCGGGTGAAAAACTGCACGAAGAGCTGATGTCCCCCGATGAACAGCCCCTGCCAACACCCCACCCACGCATCTGGGTTTCCTATCCGGGCCAGTCTCTTGCGCCAGCCCCTGACCTGGAAGCCCTGCTGCGGCACCTGCCCGAACTGCTGGCGGCAAGTCGCCCGGGCGAGCTGGTACGCTGGCTGGAGAAGATCGTGCCGGATTACCAGCCTGCCAACCCGCGCTACGTGCACCACCTGCCGGAGCGGTCCGTTCCGATTACGCAGCCAGTCTGATAGCCTGCCACTGGTACTTTTAGGAGAAAAGATTGGTTCAGGGAAGGAAAGCGAATATATTTGCTGCCGTGATATTGGTATGCTTGCATACTATATTTGGACGAAAGAAGAAATACAATAGACAAAAGCTCATGGCAGAAGCATTCATTTACGACGCGGTTCGTACGCCCCGGGGGCGGGGTAAGAGCGACGGCTCGCTGCACGATGTCCAGCCGATTCAGCTGCTGACATCGGTGCTGCGCGCGCTGAAAGACCGCAACGAACTAGATACGGCCCTGGTCGACGATGTCATCATGGGTTGCGTGACGCCCGTGGGTGAGCAGGGAGCCGACATTGCGCGGACGGCCGTGCTGGAAGCCGGTTATGCCGAGACAGTCGCCGGAGTACAACTCAACCGGTTCTGTTCATCGGGGCTGGAAGCCATCAACATGGCCGCGGCTTACGTGATGTCGGGCCAGGTCGACGCCATTGTGGCCGGGGGCGTAGAATCCATGTCGCGGGTACCGATGGGCACCGACGGGGGCGCGCTCTTCATGAATCCGCAGATTGTTGCCCGCCACAATATTGTTCCCCAGGGTATTTCAGCGGATTTGATCGCCACCCGCCACGGATACAGCCGGGAAGACGTTGACCGGTTTGCCGCCGAATCCTACCGCCGGGCCGAGGACGCCCAACGCGACGGGCGATTCGGCCGGACGCTGGTGCCCCTCAAAGACCAGATCGGCATCACTGTCCTGGACCGCGACGAAGGGGTCCGCCCGGGTACGACCGCCGAAAGCCTGGCGAAACTGAAACCCGCTTTCGAGGCGATGGGCCAGTTCGGACTCGACGCCCTGGCGCTGCTCAAGTACGCGGATGTCAATCAGATCAACCACGTCCACCATGCGGGGAATTCATCCCAGATCGTCGACGGCGCCGCCGGTATCCTGATTGGCAGCCGGGAATTCGGCGAAAAAGCCGGCCTGAAGCCCCGCGCCCGGATCAAAGCTTTCGCCATTGTCGGTTCCGAGCCGACCATCATGCTGACCGGCCCGGTGCCGGCCACCCGGAAGGTGCTCAAAAAAGCCGGTATGGCCATCTCTGACATCGACCTGTTTGAAGTCAACGAAGCCTTCGCGGCCGTACCCATGCTGTTTATGGAGGAATTCGGGGTCGATCACAGCCAGATCAACGTCAACGGAGGGGCCATTGCCCTCGGTCACCCGCTGGGCGCGACCGGCGCGATCATCTCCGCCACCCTGCTCGACGAACTCGAACGCTCCGACAAGGGCGTCGGCCTGTCGACCCTTTGCATCGGCGGCGGGATGGGCATTGCGACGATCTTTGAGCGGGTGAATTGAAGGATGGTTTAACGTTTAAAGTTTAAGGGTTATAGTGCTCCGCCCATGAAAATGGTATTCCCGGGTGATGCTAAAAAACCAGAGCAGACGCTAGAGCGAAGCTCTATAAACTATAAACGCTAAACCCTAAACGCAAAAGACAATGATTCACTATTCCATAGAAAACCAAATCGCCATCCTGCGCTGGAACATGAGCAGCGCGCCGATGAACGTCCTCAACGACGAGTCGATTCCGCAGTTCGAGTCGGCTTTACAGCAGGCTTATGCCGACGAGACCGTTAAGGGGATCATTATAACCTCGGATAAACCGGAGTTTGTGGCCGGGGCGGACCTGAAGATGATCCTGCGCCATAACAACAGCGATCCGGCGGACATGCTAAAGGTATCGACCGAGCTGAACCGCATCTTCCGGACCATCGAAACCTCAGGCAAGCCGGCTGTGGCTGCCATGAACGGTACGGCCCTGGGGGGAGGGTGCGAAATCTGCCTGGCCTGCCACCACCGCGTGGCGCTGGATAACCCCAAGTCGCTGATCGGCCTGGTCGAGGTAACGGTCGGGCTGATTCCGGGAGCCGGCGGCACGCAGCGTCTGCCGCGGATGCTGGGCCTGGAAAAGGCTCTGCCGCTGCTGGTGGAAGGAAAGAAAGTAGCGCCCAAAGAGGCTTTGAGCCTGGGCATGGTCGACGAGCTGGCCGCCACGCCCGAGGAAATGATGGCCAAAGCCCGCGCCTGGATCGAAGCGAATCCGAGCCCGCTTCAGCCCTGGGACGAGCGCGACCGGAAGTCGGGTAAAGTAGTCGGGAAAGATAACTACAAAGTCCCCGGCGGGGCGGTGCAGAGTCCGGTGGGCGTACGGGTCTTCAGCGGCGGAACGGCCATGCTGATGGACAAAACGAAAGGCAACTACCCGGCCCCGCTGGCGGTGATGTCGGCCGTGTACGAAGGCCTGCAGGTGAACATCGACCGGGCGCTGCTGATCGAGGCGCGGTATTTCGTGAAAGTAGCGACCTCGAAAGAAGCCGCTAACCTGATCCGGACGATGTTTTTGGGCATGAACGAAGCCAACAAAGGCGCTTCCCGCCCGAAGGACGTTCCCAAAACCGACGTAAAAAAACTCGGGATTCTCGGCGCAGGCATGATGGGGGCGGGCATTGCCTACGTCTCGGCCCAGGCCGGCATTTCGGTGGTGCTGAAGGATGTATCGGTCGAAGCGGCCGAAAAAGGCAAGGATTACGCCCGGGGGCTGATCAAAAAAGGCATCGAACGGGGCAAAACCACGGCCGACAAAGGCGAGGTGCTGCTGAGCCTGATCCAGACCACCGACCAGGCAGACGATCTCCGCGGCTGCGACCTCATTATCGAGGCCGTCTTCGAAAACCGCGACCTCAAGGCCCAGGTAACCCGCGAAGCCGAGCCGATGCTGGCCGAGGGCGGCGTGTTCGGCTCCAATACGTCGACCCTGCCCATTACCGGCCTGGCCCAGGCTTCGGCTAAACCGGCCAATTTCATCGGCATCCACTTTTTCTCGCCGGTGGACAAAATGCAGTTGGTGGAAATCATCGTGGGCAGGGAAACTTCCGACTACGCCCTGGCGGTGGCCATCGATTATACCCGTAAAATCCGCAAAACGCCTATCGTCGTCAACGATTCGCGGGGCTTTTACACCTCGCGCTGCTTCGGAACCTACTCGGCCGAGGGCATGGAACTGCTGAAAGACGGCGTCAATCCGGTTCTGATCGAAAACGCCGGTCGGGACATCGGCATGCCCGTGGGACCGCTGGCCGTGACCGACGAGGTAGCGCTGGATCTGGTGTACAAAATCGCGGGACAGGGCGTCAAAGACGGCGCCATTGGCGAAGACGATACCAGCTATCAGGTCGCAGGTCAGTTCGTGAAACTGGGCCGTCTGGGCAAAAAAGCCAAAGCGGGCTTCTACGAATACCCGGCCGATGGCGGCAAGAAGTACCTCTGGCCGGGCCTGTCGGAGCTTTTCCCGCTGGCCGGCCAACAGCCGACGGCTGATGAAGTCAAAAAACGCCTGCTGTACCGGCAGGCGCTGGAGACGGTTCGCTGTCTGGAAGAAGGCGTGATCCGCACCAAGCTGGATGCCGATTTAGGCTCCATCCTGGCCTGGGGCTTCCCGGCCTACACGGGCGGAACGCTCTCCTTCGTGGACTTTGTGGGCATCGAAACCTTCGTCCGCGAGTGCGACCGCCTGGCGGATGCCTACGGTGAACGCTTCCGACCCACGGCCCGCCTGCGCGAGATGGCCAGCCGGGGCGAAGGCTTCTTCACCAGGCCGAAACTGGCGGCGGTTTGAGTAGAGCAGGAGAGGCAAGGGGCAGGAGACAGAAGAGGGGCGGTTTGTCTTTCCTCCTTTCTCTTGTTTCTTTTGTCGATCCGATACCTAACCTACCGCCTCGCATGATGTTTCGCCGCTCCCTGCTGTTTCTGTTCGGTGTCCTGATGACGGCCTGTCGTCCGGCCAACGACGCCCGAACCATCCTGGAAAAAAGTGTCGAGGCCCACGGCGGCGACCGGTACGCCCGCAGCCGGATCGAATTTGATTTCCGGAAGTACCATCTGGTTCTGGAGAACAAAGACGGCCGGTTCCGCTACGAACGTTCCTACCAGGATACCACCGGCGCTGCCGTGCGTGAGGTGCTCACCAACGACGGACTGACCCGTACCCTGAACGGCAAGCAACAGACGCTGGACACGGCCGCTTACCGGCGTTACACCGAAGGGGTCAATTCGGTGGCGTATTTTGTGCTGCTGCCGTATAAACTGACAGATCCGGCTGTGGTGGCGGAACATGCCGGTGAGCGGCAGATCGACGGGCAAACCTACCACCGCATTCGGGTATCGTTCCGCCCCGAAGGCGGCGGTAAGGATTACAAGGATGTCTTTTTTTACTGGATTAACCAGCAAACCCACACGATGGACTACCTGGCTTACAGCGAAGGTGGTCCGCGTTTCCGGAAAGCGGTAAACCCGCAGGTGGTCGGAGGCATCCGGTTTCAGGATTACGTCAATTACAAAGGCGAAAACGAGGATACGACCTCCGTGGGTGAGTACGACCTTCGGTACCAGCGGGGACAACTGCCGATCCTGTCCCGGATCGAACAGCGAAACATCCGGGTGACCGTACCGGGGGACTAAGCAAAGGGGCCTGGGAGTAAGCTTTCCCAAAAATCGGCTTTTCAGTCAGAAACCTCCTTCCGTGTAATGCGCTCTTCCTGGTTAACCCGTATGCTCGTGGTCGGTACCGGTATCGGTCTGCTCCTGACGGCCTGGCTGACGGCTTTTCGGTCCGCCGCGCCCCGTAAACCCAATATCGTGCTGATCTTTGCCGATGACCTGGGCTATGGCGACCTGCCGAGCTACGGGGCCTACGGCTACCGGCTTCCCCACCTGGACCAGCTGGCCAGCGAGAGCATGCGGTTCACCCACTTTTACGCCGCCCAGCCGGTTTGTACCGCCTCACGCACGGCCCTGCTGACGGGCTGCTACCCGAACCGCCTGGGAATGGCCGGGGCCCTGTTTCCCAACGCGTCAACAGGTATCAACCCCGAGGAAACCACCCTGGCCGAACTGCTGAAAAAGGCGGGATACGCCACAGGCATCTTCGGGAAATGGCACCTGGGCGACCAGCCTGAGTTTTTGCCGCTGCAGCAGGGCTTTGATGAGTATCTGGGCCTGCCGTATTCGAACGATATGTGGCCGATCGATTACGACGGAAAACCCTACGAAGCCGGGAGCAAGGCCTTCCGGGCGAATATGCCCCCCTTGCCGCTTTACGACGGCAACAAGCCGGTGGAGGTAATCAGGACGCTCGATGATCAGGCCCGGCTGACGGCCCGCTACACGGAACGGGCCGTGGAGTTCATCCGGCGCAACAAACAGAAACCTTTTTTCCTGTACGTGCCGCACTCCATGCCGCATGTGCCCATCGCCGCCTCCGGGCGCTTCCGCGGGAAGAGCGGGGCGGGGCTTTACGCGGATGTACTGACAGAACTGGACTGGTCGGTCGGCGAGATCCGTAAGGCCTTGCAGGCGAACGGGCTGGATCAGAACACCATCTTTATTTTTACGAGCGATAATGGCCCCTGGCTGAACTACGGCAACCATGCCGGTTCGGCGGGTGGGCTGCGGCAGGGCAAGAATACGAGCTGGGAAGGCGGGCTGCGCGTGCCGTTCCTGGTGCGGTGGCCGGGGGTAGTGCCGGCCGGTACGGTGAACAACCGCCTGGCCTCGGCCATCGATCTCCTGCCTACACTGGCCGCCGCCGCCGGGGCGAAGCTGCCTGACCGGAAGCTCGACGGGGTAAGCCTGCTGCCCCTCTGGCGAGGTGAGGCGGGCGCGAATCCGCGGGATCATTTCCTGTATTATTTCAACCGGAACGATCTCCAGGCCGTGCGGAAAGGCCCCTGGAAGCTCATGTTTCCCCATACCGCCCGGGCCTACCCCGAGCTGCCGGGCAACGATGGCCACCCGGGCGAGATGAAACCGACCCAGGTGCCGATGGCCCTGTACAACCTGAGCCGGGATCCGGCAGAAGCCTACGACGTGCAGTCGCAGCACCCGGAGGTAGTGCAGGAACTGCTGCAACTGGCTGAAGCCGCCCGCCAGGATCTGGGGGATGACCTCACGAAGCGAACGGGGGCAAATGTGCGTCCGGCCGGAAAGGCAAGCGTGAGTCGGCGGGACTGAAGCGGAAACCGGTATCTTTGCGGGAAAATTAGTTTATTGTTTATGGTTTAGCGTTTATAGACGACAAAAGCGGAAACGGAAGGCTGAAAGACTGTCTTAATCGTTCTCTTTGCCTAATCGTCTGTCTGGCCGGTTGAAACAATAGCGAATGACCGGCTCTCAACAAAAACTATAAACCCTAAACGCCAAACCCCAAACGAATTCCTATGCGTTTTCCGATTCCTTTCGGCATACTGGGCAGTCTGCTGTTCTCAACCGCCGTGCTGGCGCAGCCGACGGCTAAAGTGAAGCCTAAAAATCCCGCCAATACCCTTCCCGAATTCAGCCTCAGCCGGGCCGAAGCCGAAGCCCACATGCGCTTTCTGGCTTCCGATGAGCTGCAGGGGCGCCGCACGGGCGATCCGGGGAACCTGGTTGCGGCCCGCTACCTGGCCGAGCAGTTCCGGCTGCTGGGCGTCAAGCCGGCACCGGGGCAGTCGACCTACTTCCAGATGGTGCCTATGCAGCGCTACCTGGCGCCTTCGCCGGGTTTTGTGCTGGTGGGGCGGGATACCCTCCGGCAGGGGACGCAGTTTGTGTCGGTGAGTCCGACCAAAGGCGAGCTGGCGGGGCAGACCGTCTACGTGGGTTATGGCCTGGCGGATGGGCCGGAGGGTTATAACGGGCGGGATGTAAAAGGGAAAATCGTGGTCGCCCAGGTGGGTTCGCCGGACGCCGCTTCGGGCGGGGCGCTCCTGGCCGCTTCGCAGCAGAAGCGAAAACTGGCGGCGGAAAAAGGGGCCATAGCCCTGGTCGAGCTGTATACCCAGGCGTCATATCCCTGGCAGTTTCTGACGCGTTACCTATCGGGTGAGCAGACCGTCCTCACGCCGCCCAGCGAAGGCCCCGGCCTGCCGCATATCTGGGTGGATAACGGGAAAAACCAGCTGTCCAGCCTGAAGGATGCGGATCAGACGGTAACGTTCCGCACGAGCGGCCGGCCGCGGACCGATCTGCAGACCATGAACGTAGTTGGCATGATCGAAGGGACCGATCCGGCGCTAAAAAATGAATTTGTGCTGATGTCGGCCCATTACGACCACGTTGGCGTAGGGAAGCAGGGCGGGCAGCCTTACACCCCGGCCGACAGTATTTTCAACGGCGCGCGGGATAACGCCATCGGGACGGTGGGTCTGCTGATGGCCGCCCGGGCGCTGAAGGCCCAGCCGCCCAAGCGGTCGGTGCTGCTGGTAGCCTATACGGGCGAGGAGCTGGGCCTGCTGGGCAGCAAGTATTACGCCGAGCACCCCCTGGTACCGCTGGGTCAGACGATCTTTAACCTGAACGTGGACGCGGCGGGGTACAACGATACCAGCGTTGTATCGGTCATCGGGCTGGACCGCACGGGCGCCAAGGCCGAACTGGAAGCGGCGGCGAAAGCCTTCGGCATGGGCGTGGTCGGTGATCCCTCGCCCGAGCAGGGGCTGTTCGATCGCTCCGATAACGTCAGCCTGGCGGCCAAGGGCGTTCCGGCACCGACGTTTACACCGGGCTTCCGCAAGTTCGACGAATCGCTGGCGCGGTACTACCACCAGGTTGCCGACGGCCCGGATACGATTGACTACGGCTACCTCCTCAAGTTCTGCCAGGCCTACGCCCATGCCGCCCGCCTGATCGGCAACCGCCCGTCGCGCCCGCAGTGGATCGCGGGAGATAAGTACGAGGCGGCGGGGAAGGCGTTGTATAAGTAAACGAAGCAGGCTCTGAGGCCAGCGCTGGGAAGCCCGTCGGTAATTGACGGGCTTTCTTTGTATTTTAGCCCCATTGCCTGAAGTTTGCCCACCGCCCGTATAGATGAAGCTTTTGTGTTGCGCCCTGCTTTCTTTACTGATGTTTACTGTTCAGGCCCAGCGGCGGGCTCCCTTCTGCGGGACCGACGGCCTGAAGGCGCTCGAACCGGGCCTGTTCAAGGTTCCGGCTCCGGCGGCACCGGACCCCCGGGCTTCGGCGGCGACGTCCAACGCGGTGTACACGATCCCGGTTCTGTTTGTCGTCTACCATACCGGGGAACCGGTCGGGACAGGCGCCAATCTGTCCGACCAGCGGATCCAGGACGCGCTGGACGAACTCAACCGCTCCTTTCGCGGAAGCTACCCGAACGGGCTGGACGCCAACATTCGTTTCGTGCTGGCCCGGCGCCTGCCTGACTGTTCGCCGACCAGCGGCATCCACCGCATCGACGCCAGCGCGTTTCCCAATTACGCCAGCCAGGGCATTACCAGCTACGAAGAGGCCAGCAGCCTGGCAGCGGCGTACGCCCCCGTTCAGAAGCGGGAGGCACGGGATTTTGTGACGGTCCGGATTGTCCGGGACCTCACTTTTGCGGCGGGTTTTGCCTACTTTGGAGGCGATATTTTCATGGATCAGGCGACCACCGGGGGCGGCACCTTCACGCTGGCGCACGAAATGGGCCACGTGCTGTCCCTGTTCCATACCTTTGAAGGCTCGACGCCGGAAAACCCGGTTTGTCCGCCGAACACCAACCCGAATTCGGAAGGCGATGGCGTGGCCGATACCGATCCGCACCGGTACGGCGATTTCAGCTGCCAGGCAACCGAGAACAACCCCTGCACGGCCCGGCCCTTCGGTCTGCTCGGCGTCAACCTGATGAATTACGCCTGCGGGCAGCTTTTCTCGCCCGGACAGATCAACCGGATGCGCGGCTATCTGATCAGTGCGCTTCCCTCGCTGATCACCTCACCGTTTGGGGAACCCCTTGCGCCGGGGGAGATCATCAAACCGGTCTCCTGCAGCCTGGTCTTTGGCTATCCGCCAACGAATTACATCAACGGAATCAGCCGGGTTCAGTTTCACACCATCGATTTCTTCTCCGAACGGTTCCCGACTGGTCGGTTGGCCGGGCTGTACAACGACCATTCCTGCCGCCAGCGAACGACCGTCCAGGCCGGTACCAGCTACACGCTGAACCTACTGGCTTACAGTAATAACCGGAAAGTGTACATTGATTTCAACAACGACGGTCAGTTCAACGAAACCAACGAGCTGGTCTTTTCTACCCGGAGCGGGGCTTCATCGGCTACCATAACGATACCGACCGCCGCCGTGCGGGATGTTTTTCTGCGGATGCGGGTGGTGGTCGACGAGGGGCCAACCCCGCCCACGGCCTGTACGCTTCCCGGCGATCCGGTCTACGGCTGCGGCGAAATCGAGGATTACGGCCTGCGGATCGCGTCGGCCTGCACCGACCTTTATACGCTGCGTTCGGGCACCTGGTCCGACCCGACGATCTGGTCCTGCGGCCGCGTACCGACGGCGAGCGACCCGGTGACCGTTGCGGCGGGGCATACCGTAACGCTGACGGCCAACGGCGTGGCCAAAGCGCTCAGCCTGCAGGGTACCCTGGTGTACTCGGCCGGTACGAAGCTGGACCTGGGGCAGTAACCGGTCGGCCTTACGGTTGCAGGCTCAAATCTGCTCCCTGAGCCAGCTGCAGCGCCCCGCCCGCTTCGTACTGCACTACCTTTGCCTGGCCCACGAAACCGGCAGAAAGCGATACGGTATGGCGCAGGATGACGGTATCCGTCGCCGTGGGTACCCGTCCGCACGACCAGGTAGCCGGGTCCGACCAGCTGCCGGCCTGCTGGCTGATGAGCAGGGTATCGGAAAGCGTCAGGGCGCTGGTGGTGACGCTGCAGCCGTTAGGTGCCGTAACGCGGGCCGTGTAGGCGCCGGGTTGGGTGGGGGTGAAGCGGGTCGTGGTAACGGTTTCGTAGGGCGCATCCCAGCGCTGAACGCGGTGGTTGCCGGTGTCGGCTATGTAGAGATGGCCGTCGGGATGGGCGAATACGCCTCCGGGGGAATCTAACTGGTTGGCCGCTGAGCCGTTTTCATTTCCGCCCGCTACCTTGACTGACGTCATTGATTCGGGCGTCCAGCGCAGGATGCGATGAAACAACTGATCAGCAATGTAGAGCGCGCCATCTCCGTAACTATGCAGACCAGTAGGGTTGACACGGTCGTACAGAACTGTTCCTTCCTGAGCCCCTGGCAGCCAGCGCGAAACTCTGGAATTCCACCCCTCGGCAATGTACATGATGCCATCTGTATCAACGTAAATGGCGGTAGGACCTCCAAGCTGATTAGCGCCTGAGCCGTACCCGTTGCCACCGGCCACGGTAATGCCTTCGGTCGCGTTGGGTGCCCAGCGCTGAATGCGGTGGTTGTTCCGGTCAGCAATGTACAAAGATCCGTCGTAATCCAGGAAGATACCGGCTGGAAACGAAAGCTGGCTAGCAGCATTGCCGGAACCGTTACCCCCGGCTACGGTAACGCCTTCGGCAGCCCCGGGCGCCCAGCGCTGAATTCGGTGATTGCCCACATCAGCCACGTATACATTTCCGGCCTCATCTACCGTCACGCCGGTAGGGTCATTGAGCTGGTTAGCGGCGCCCCCGGGGCCATTTCCGCCAGCTACGGTAATTCCGGAAGTTGCCCCGGGTGCCCAGCGCTGGATGCGGTGGTTCTGGTTGTCAGCTACGTAAGTGTTCCCCTGGGTATCCAAAAAAAGGCCCTGCATTCGGTTAAACTGATCTGCATTGTTGCCCCAGCCGTTACCCCCGGCTACCGTTGTTCCGCTGCTTGCACCTGGAGCCCAGCGTTGGATTCGGTGATTGTAGGTGTCCGCAATATATACATTACTCTGAGCGTCGACATGGAGTTGTTGAGGCAGATACAGCCGATTAGCGGCATTGCCCTGACGATTGCCGCCGGCTACGGTAACCCCTTCGGTCGCTCCTGGCGCCCAGCGTTGCACCCGGTGGTTATAAGTATCGCTCACGTAAAGGGTTCCGTCTTCACTTACATAAATGTTCGTAGGGCTATAAAGCTTATCTGCCGTACTCCCCCAGCCATTACTACCAATCAATGTTTCCCCCTGGGTGGCGCCGGGTGCCCAGCGTTGAATCCGGTGATTGCCCATGTCGGCAATGAAAATAAATCCCTGCGCATCAACGAAAATGCCCTGAGGATTAGCTAACTGATTGGCGGCGTTTCCCTGGCCGTTACCACCGGCGACGGTGACGCCTTCGGTCGCGCCCGGAGACCAGCGCTGAATCCGACGGTTAGGTGGATCGCTGACATAAAGATTTCCCGCAGTATCTACAAAAAGACCATAGGGTAAGCCCAACTGATCGGCCATACTGCCCCAGCCCTTTCCGCCAGCGACGGTGACGCCTTCAGTCGCGCCCGGTGCCCAACGTTGTACCCGGTGATTGCTCGTGTCAGTTATATAGATAAACCCCAGCTTATCAACAAAAACACCCTGAGGATTAGCTAACTGGTTGGCAGCGTTTCCCTGGCCGTTACCACCGGCAACGGTGACGCCTTCGGTCGCGCCCGGAGACCAGCGCTGAATCCGGTGGTTCCAGGTATCGGCTATGTAGAGGTCACTGTTACTGGTGACAAAAACGCCGAACGGATTACCCAACTGCCGGGCGGTTGCCGCGGCTCCGGCCAGCACCGTGGTGCCTGATGCGGGTACGTTCAGCGTCGTCGGAACTCGTAGAATGAATTGATCGCCACGGTACCAGGCAATAGCAGCAGGCTCTATTGAACTACTGAGTGACAGGGTTACAGAGCCTGGGCAGGTGGCGGTTCCCAGGTTACTAAGACTAACCTGCGGCAGCGGCAGAACCGTTACGGTAGCCGCCGCGGTAGCCGAGCTTTCACCGCTGCTTACGGTGACGGAATAGGTCGTCGTCGTGGTGGGAGCGACGGTAATAGCCGCGGTGGTGGCTCCGGTACTCCACCGGTAGGCGGATCCACCGCCGGCGGTCAGCGTGGTGCTGGAACCGGCACAAATCCACAGATTCCCCCGGAGGGTGACGGAAACCGCTTCGCCCGGTTTGAGTGTTTTCGCAATGGTTGGATGTCCGGACCAGAGAAGCAGGCTGCAGGTAATGACAAACAGGAGAAAGGTGGAAAAAGGAACTCCAAACAGCCGGTTGGGGCAGGGCATGGGAAAGGCAGATTGAGATACGGTGGAGGTACCAAGCTACTGCCTTTTTTTGAGGGGACGAAGTCTTTGTCTGCTAATTACACGATTTGGTAATTTTCGACTGGTAAAAAGACCGTAAACACCGCTCCCTCGCCCGGGCGACCGTCGGCGCGGATGTAGCCCTGGTGGTTGTCGACGATGCGTTTGCAGATGGTGAGCCCGATGCCCGTGCCCGGGTACACATCCCGGGGGTGAAGGCGCTGGAAAAGCGTAAAGATCTTCTGGGCGTACTGCGGGTCGAAGCCGATGCCGTTATCCCGGAAATCGAGCTGAACGAAGGCTCGATCGGCTACCTCCGGCGGTAAGCCCAGGTCCGCACCGGTGCCCTGCCGGGCGGTGACGTGGATGCGCGGGGGGCGGTTGGAGAACTTCAGGGCGTTTCCGATCAGGTTGGAGAAGAGCTGCCCGATCTGGGGTGGCACGGCCGGAATGGTCGGCAGCGGATCGCTGGTCACCTCGGCCTGGCGTTCCTGAAGAACCAGTTCAAAATCGCTCACCACCTGCTGCAGGGTGGTGCTGAGGTCGGTTGGCACCCGGACGGCATCGGCATTGGCCGTGCGGCTGTAATCCAGAATGGCCTGGATCAGGTTCGACATGCGCTGGGCGGCGGCGATGATCCGGTTGAGGTAACCCGCCCGGGCCGCTTCGTCCCCTTTCCCCTGCTGAAAAAGGTTGATGAAGGTTTGAATCTTTCGGAGCGGCTCCTGGAGGTCGTGGCTGGCCACGTAGTTGAACGACTCCCGCTCCCGGTTGGCCAGTTGCAACTGGGCGTTTTTCTCGGCCAGCGCCTGGTTGGAACGGCGCAGCGCTTCGGTTCGTTCGGCGACGAGTTGTTCCAACTGCTCGTTGAGCATCTTCTGGGCGTGGATATCGGTATAGGCGCCGATCCACTTGGTGATGGTCCCGGCCTCGTCGCGGAGCGGCTCCCCGTGAACGGCGTGCCAGCGGTATTCCCCGTGGCGACTCCGCAGGCGGGCTTCGATCTGGTAAGACTGACCCGTGCGCAGGCTGGTTTCCCAGGCCTGATGCAGACCGGCCTGGTCGTCGGGGTGTACGATAACCGCCCAGGCCTCGGCGCTCGGCGGGAAACCGGTGTACTCCAGCCAGCGTCCCGAGGCGAAAATCCGGTTGCCCTGGGCGTCGGTCATCCAGACCAGGTGAGGCAGGGTTTCGGCCAGGGTGCGAAACTGTTCTTCGCTCTCGTACAGCGCCTGCTGCGCCCGTTTCTGCGCGTCTATGTTGGTGGCCGTACCGACCCACTGCAAAATGGCGCCGTTTTCGTCCCGATCGGGCATACCCCGGCTGAGGTGCCATTGGTAGCTGCCGTCGCGCATGGCAACCCGGTGTTCCTTTTCGTATACCGAACCTGACTGCAGGGCCGCTTCCCAGGCTTCGATGGTTGGCTGAACATCATCGGGATGCAGGATACCCTGCCACTGCCAGGTGCCGTCCGCCATCCGGACGGCGCCCGCGAACTCGGCGACGCGGTGGTTGTAGTAGGTGACGGTGCCGTCCGGCTGGGCCCGCCAGACCACGTGTGGCATGGCGTCGGCCAGACGAGCCAGCCGCTGCTCGCTGGCCTGTTCGTCCAAGGGAGCCGTTGTCTGCCGGTTGTCCGGCTTGGGTTGGTTAGAAGAGTGGACCGGAGTCATCGTTTGGCGCGTCGGGTAGGCAGCGGCGGAGCCGCGGGTGGGACCGGCACGAAAATAGCCAATTAACGCCAATAAGCACGTCTCACCCGGGATTCTAATCGGCCGGGTGAGACGTGGATGAAACCGCTTATCGTCCGGCGCGCCGCCGCAGATCATCCCGCTTCAGGGTGATCAGGTGGCCAATGGGCTGGCCGTTGCGGTAGGCCTGCGCCCGGAGGGTAATGGGACCGTCGGGGAGTTCAACGGCCTGGCTGTATTTGGGCGACCGCTGGTCGGGCATGGAATCGTCCAGGGTGAAGAAGACGTCCAGACCCGGTGCTTCGTTTTCCATTTCCAGCACCAGCTTATCGCCGGCCAGTCGCGTCCGGATAATGGGATCATACATGGAACGGGCGTAGTTAATGCCCCCCGCGTCGGCCCGGCTGAAGTGCTTTTCCACCCGCTGGACGAAATTATCCCAGTTTTTGGTTTCCTTCGGCGACCAGTACACCTCGGCCAGGGCCCAGCCGCGGGGCCAGGTCATGTATTCGGCGTGGCGGAGGGTGGGCACCTGCTCGGTCCAGAGGTTGCCCTGGCCGCCCAGAATGTACTTCGCATCGACCCCATCTGGTACCGGCTCGAAGCTGTAACTCTTCTTGAGCCGCAGGCCGGCATAAATCGGCGGTTCGATGCTGGCTTCGCCCTGCTGGTAGTCGAGATAAGCAAAGGTCGTCGGCGTCATAACCACGTCATGGCCCATGTGCGCCGCTTCGATCCCGCCTTTGATGCCCCGCCAGCTCATCACGGTGGCTCCCTTGGAGATGCCGCCTTCGAGGATTTCGTCCCAGCCCAGCAGCTTTTTGCCCTTGGCCGTCAGGATTTGCTCGACCCGGTTCATGAAGTAGCCCTGCAGGTCTTCGACGTGCCGGATGTTGAGCTTTTTCATCAGCGCCTGGCAGCCGGGGTCCTGGGCCCAATAGCCTTTGTAGCACTCATCGCCGCCCACGTGGATGTAAGGGCTGGGAAAGAGCATGGCCACTTCCGTAAAGACCTTGTCCAGGAATTCGTAGACCTTTTCGTCGGCCGGATTAAGCGTATTCTCCACCAGCATCTTAAAGGTGCCGTTGCTGTACCATTCCGAGAAGGCCGTTCCCGGGTTCACCTTCGTTTTGGGGTTCTTGGTCGTGCTCAGTTCGGGGTAGGCGGCGAGGGCGGCCATGCTGTGGCCGGGAACGTCAATCTCCGGTACGATGCTGACGTTTCGCTCGGCGGCGTACTGGACGATTTCCCGGATGTCATCGTGCGTATAGAAACCACCGTAAGGCGTCGGTTCGCCGTCTTTCGGTTCCGGGCGGGAGCCGAAATGGCCGGAACGGGCCACCCGCCAGGCACCGACTTCGGTGAGTTTGGGCAGCGATTTGATTTCGATGCGCCAGCCGTTATCGTCGGTCAGGTGCCAGTGAAAGACGTTGTATTTGTAGCGGGCCAGCTGGTCGATGTAGCGCTTGACGTCTTCCTTGGCAAAGAAGTGGCGGCTGACGTCGAGCATCGTCCCCCGCCAGCCAAAGCGCGGGTAGTCCGTAATCGACACAGCCGGGACGGCCCAGCGCGCGGAGGCTACCGTCGGGCTTTCAATTTCGCGGGGCAGCAGCTGGAGCAGCGTCTGCATGCCATAGAAAAGGCCCGCGGGCTGGTTGGCGGTAATGGTCACGCCCTTGGCGTTGGCCGTCAGGGTATAGCCTTCCCGGCCGAGGCGGTCGTTGGGCGTATCGTTCAGCGTCAGCTGAATGCTGCCCCGCCCCGAACGGGCGCTTATGCCGTAGCCCGTGGCTGTATTCAGCTGACGGGCCAGCCGCTCGGCTGTGGTCCGGGCTTCGGGTTTGTTGTAGCCGATGGTGGCCGCTTTCGTCAGCAGGTACTGGCCAGCAGCGGTACGGACTTCCACCGGCAGGGGAATCAGCGACAGGCCGTTGTCCTGGGCCCGGAGCAGTAAGGAAGAACACAAACAAAGCAATAACAACAGGTACTTCATGCAGGTAGGGATTGGCGGTTTTATGTGGTACAAAGGTAGTACAAAGTTGTACGGAACCCATTCCAGGTGCCCTGTCTTTCTGGACAAAAAGGATCGCGGCACGCTTCTTACCCAACGTCAATGGAATCCGGAAATCCGGGTCGTAAGCTTGCGGTATCATCTGATTATCGCTTGACCATGCTACTGAAAAATGCCCACATGCGCCCCGCAGCCTTACTTGCGGGCTGGTCGCTGATCGCCATGGCCGTCCTCGCCGGCCTGGGTTATGGCTATGCCTTCGTGAATCTTTACGTGCCCGGTGATTCCGCGGCATCGCTGCGCAACCTGATGCAATCCCCGGGTCTGCTTAGCGGAGTCATCACTTCGTTTGTGCAGATCCTGGGGCTGGATCTGCTGGTGGCTGGGGCACTATACTCCCTTTTTGAGCCGGTCCATTTGCCCCTGGCCCGCCTGATGGCCTGGAGCCGGCTGGTGTACACCGCCCTGCTGGGCGTGGCCATTCAGCACCTGGTTTTGATTCTGCCGACGGTAACGACCGGACCACCCGAGGCCGTAATGGTGCAGCAGCAGCTGAAGGCTTTTCTGGCGACCTGGGCGCTGGGTTTACTGGTCTTCGGCGGTCATCTGGCTGCCCTGGGTATCCTCCTGCTCCGGACAAAGGCGATTCCGCGGCTGCTGGGCTGGCTGACGCTCCTGGCGGCGGCCTGTTACGTGGGAACCCGGTCGGCGGAGCTTTTCTGGCCGGGCTACGCGTCGGTGCAGGCAAGCGTCGAAGCGGTGCTGAGCCTGCCCATGGCGCTGGGCGAACTGGGCCTGGCGGTATGGCTGATACGGGCAGGTCGCCGGGTCAGCGCGCCTGCATGAGGCGGCGGCGGATGCGGCTGAGGGACTCGGGCGTTACGCCGATATAACTCGCCAGCTGGTGTTGGGGCACGCGCTGCAGCAGTCCGGGCCGGGTTTGCAGGATGTGCTGGTAACGTTCTTCGGGGGAGCTTGCCATGAAGCGCGCAAAGGCCTCCTGCGCCCGGCCGAAATCCTGTTCGACCATCCGGCGGGTGATCGCCTCCAGCTTGGGAAATTGCCGGTACATCTCCGCTTCCCGGGCAAAATCACCAACCAGCACCAACGAGTCCTCCAGGCAAACCAGCGTACTGTCCGAAGCGGACTGGCTGGCGTAACTGGAAAATAAGGCAACCGCCTGCTGTTCGGTATAAAACTCGACCGTTCGTTCGACGCCGTCGCGCAGCTGGTAGAGCCGTAGGCAGCCTTGAAGGACAAAATAGCACTGCCGGCTGATGTCGCCCGCCCGGAGCAGCACCGTTCCTCTGGGGTAGGTCCGTACCACCAGGCGGCGGGCAATTTCCTCCGCCTCCGGAGGCGTCAGATCCGGAAACTGGGCCAGAAAGGCGGACAGAATCGCTTCCTGAGCAGATGGGCTGGACGGCTGGGAGACTGGTTGCATAAACAGGCTTCGGTTACCATTGCAAACGTACTAATTTCTACCGTTCCCGGGTATACGTCGACAATCCGGAAACGCCCGGAGCCTGAATTCTGTCTGGAAATTGCCGTCCGATCTCAACCATTCACGCGCCAATTACCCCCTTTCGACCCCTTTATATGTCAATTCGTCGCTTAAAGTGTTGGTCGCTCGCGCTGAAGCGCGGTAAGTTTGTCCCGCTTTAATTCCCCGTAAAGCATTCGTTTCACAAGTAGTACCCGTCGGGGAGCGGGCGAAAGTTTATGAAACAACAAATTCTATGGACACTGGTCTGGCTCGCGAGTATCCTCCCGAGTCTGGCCGCCCCACCCACCACGACAGACGCTATCCGCATCGATCAGTTTGGGTATTTACAGAACGCCAAAAAAGTGGCGGTCATCATCAATCCGCAGGTTGGCTCCAATGCCAACCGACCCTTCAACGCCAGTACCGGTCCCAACCAGTACCAGGTGCGCCGCTGGTCCGACGACGCGGTCGTCTTCAGCGGCACGATCCAGGCCTGGAATAACGGCGCTACCCAGACGCAGTCCGGCGATAAAGGCTGGTGGTTCGATTTCTCGCTGGTGAACACGCCGGGTTCGTACTACATCTACGACCTGGGAAACAACGTTGGTTCGTTCCGCTTTGAAATCGGCGATAACGTGTACAACGAGGTGCTGAAGGCCGCCGTGCGGACCTACTTCTACCAGCGGATCAACTTCGCCAAGGAGCCGCCGTATACCGACGCCAAATGGGCCGACGCCGCCACGCACGAAGGGCCGGGCCAGGATCGCCAGGCTACCAGCCGGTTCGCCAAGGGCGACATGAGCACGGCCAAGGACTTGCACGGGGGCTGGATGGACGCCGGCGACATGAACAAGTACGTGACCTTTGCCGAAGAACCGGTCGCCATCCTGCTGGAAACCTACCGGCTGAATCCGTCCATTTTTACGGATAACTTCAACATTCCCGAGTCGGGCAACGGCATTCCGGACCTTCTGGACGAGGTGAAATGGGAACTTGATTTCATGAAGCGGATGCAGGACGCCACCGGTACGGGCGGGCTTTTCCTGAAAGTGGGGGTCGATAACTACAACGAATCCAATCCGCCCAGCACCGACCGTCGGCCGCGCTACTACCTGCCCGAATGTACGTCTTCGACCCTGGCCGGAGCGGCCATGTTCGCCGTCGGCGGGGCCGTTTACCGCAACATTCCCGCCCTGAGCGCCTACGGCCAGGATCTGGTCGCCCGCGCCGAACGTGCCTTCGCCCGCGCCCGGGTGACGACCAACGGCTTTACGACCTTCCAGACCGATTGCGACGACGGGAACATTAAGTCCGGCGACTCCGACAAACCGGCGTCCATCCAGCGGCAGTCGGCGGTAGTGGCCGCCATTTACCTGTTTGAAGCGACCGGTAAGGCCGAGTACAAAAGCTTCGTCGAGTCGCAGTACACGCTCATCGAGCCCATCGCCAACGAGTGGTGGGGTCCGTACAGCATGCACGTGCAGACCGCCCTGCTGCGCTACGCCGCCAACCCGGCCGCTACGCCCGCCGTGGCTTCCCGCATCCGGGGCATGAAAAGCATCCAGAACGGGGTGCTGTCGATCAACGACTACCAGGCCCGCACCGATCTTTACCGCGCCCACATGGCTGACGCCCAGTACCACTGGGGCAGCAGCCAGGTGCGCGGCAATGCCGGGATGCTGAACATGGATTTTGTGGACTTCAACGTCAACGCCACCAACAAGGCGCTCTACCGCGACGTCGCCGGCGACTACCTGCACTGGTTCCACGGCGTGAATGCCCAGGCTAAGGTGATGCTTTCGAACATGTACGCCTACGGCGCGGAAAATTCGCAGAATGAGATCTACCACGTCTGGTTCGGCGACGGAACGCCCTGCGATCACGCCCTGAATTCGCCCCGCGGCCCTGCTCCGGGTTACCTCACGGGTGGTCCTAACAACATGAACCAGTACGACGGTACCGTCGGCGAAATCCGCAACGAGCCGCTGCAGAAGCGCTACAAGGACTGGAATACGGGCTTCCCGGAAAACTCCTGGATCTTTACCGAAGTTGCCATCTACAACCAGGCGCCGTACATCGCCCTGCTGAGCCGGCTGATGACGCCGACCACCGACCCGACCGATACCGAGGCCCCGACGGCCCCGGGCAACCTGGTCGCTTCGGAGCTTTCGCCGTATTCAGTGAAGCTGTCCTGGACGGGCTCGGTCGACAACCGGGCGGTGACGGCCTACGAAATCTACCAGGATGGAACGAAGGTGGCCGAAACGGCCCAGACGTTCATTACCCTGAATTCGCTCCAGCCCAGCAACCAGTACGTGTTCACCATCAAGGCGATTGACTTTTCGGCCAACCGCTCCGGTGCGAGCAATGCCGTGACGGTTAGTACGCCCGCGCCGAGCCCGAACGATTACATTCTCTACGGCGACGCCCTGCGGCACACGGTTTCGAACTGGTCCTGGGGTAGTACGTCGAATCCCGACAACGCGACGCCCGTTAAGCTGGGGCAGAAGTCGATGAAGGTAGACGTTACGGCGGCCTGGGGTGCGCTGAGCCTGCGCAACAGCGAAATTCTGCGGACCTCGGACTACCCCGGCGGTGTACAGTTCTGGTTCTACGGAACCGAAAAAGCGGTCCGCGTCGCGGTGAACCAGACCGATACCGGTCCGACTTCGGTTGTTTCCCGCATCAATGCCGAACCCAACACCTGGACGCTGGTGCGGATTCCCTGGAGCGAGTTCGAAAGCCCGTCCCAGATTCAGCGCATCAACATCATGGACGGCTCGGGCGGCCCGCAGAGCTTTATCATCGACGATCTGCGGCTGATTGCGGGCGTGACCACGCCGGATACCCAGGCTCCGAGCACCCCGACGAGCCTGACGGCGACCAACGTGACGGGCACCAACCTGCGGCTGAGCTGGAACGCCTCGACCGACAACGTCGGCGTGACAGCCTACGAAGTTTACCGCAACGGCACGCTGCTGAACGGCAACGTGACGGAGACCTCGCTGGACCTGACGGGTCTGAGCTGCACGACGACCTATAACTTCACCGTGCGGGCTAAGGACGCCGCCGGGAATCTCTCGCCCGCGCCCAACCCGATTTACGTAACGACCCAGTACTGCAATTCCGACAGCCAGGCGCCGACTGTACCGGCCAATCTGGTCACCAGTAACGTCACGGCTACCGGTCTGACGCTGAGCTGGTCGCCCTCGACGGATAACGTCGCCGTAACGGCCTACGAAGTGTACCGCGGCACGACGCTGCTGAACGGCAACGTGACGACTACCTCGTTCAACGTATCGGGTCTGGACTGCGGCACGGCCTACAGCTTTACGGTCAAAGCGAAGGACAATGCGGGTAACGTATCGGCCAGCAGCGCACCGCTGAGCGTCACGACGGTGGGCTGCGGCGATAACCAGGCCCCTACGGTTCCGACGGGCCTGAGCGTGAGCAATATCACGGCTACTGGTCTGCGCCTGAACTGGTCGGCTTCGACCGATAACGTGGGCGTAACGGCCTATGAGGTTTACCGCGGTACAACGCTGCTGAACGGGAACGTGACGACCACTTCCTTCGACGTAACCGGCCTGAGCTGCAACACGGCTTACAGCTTCACGGTAAAAGCTAAAGACGCGGCGGGCAATGTGTCCGCCAGCAGCGCTGCCCTGAACGCCACCACCGGTGCCTGCGCCGATAGCGAGGCACCGACCGTACCGACCGGCCTGACGGCGGGCAACGTGACGGCCAGCGGGCTGACGCTGAGCTGGACGGCCTCGACCGATAACGTGGGCGTGACGGCCTACGAAGTCTACCGCAACGGAACCCTGCTCAACGGCAACGTGACAGGCACCACGCTGGCGGTCAGCAACCTGACCTGCGGGACGGCCTTCACCTTTACAGTGCTGGCCAAGGATGGTGCGGGCAATAAATCGGCCCAGTCGGCGGCGGTGAGCGCTAGCACGACCGCCTGCCCGCCTTCCGGCAGCGAGATGATCTACGAGGAGGCGCTGAACGGCGGCTGGAAGGAATGGTCCTGGGCGCTGACGAGCAATTATGGAAGCACCAACCCGGTAAAAGCCGGCCAAAAGGCGCTGGCGCTGAATTACAGCAGCGGCTGGGGCGGCTGGTCGATCATCCGGAACGACTACTTCATCCCGACGCCCCAAACGGTGCTGCGGTTCTGGATTTACGCCACGACCAACAAGACCGTAGGCTTGTATACGAACGCGGAGAACGAAAGTGCCCAGAGCCCGGTGGTCAGCTTCACGCCGACGGTGAACGGCTGGCAGGAAGTGGTCATCACGATGGCGCAGCTGGGCAATCCCGCCCGGATCAAGCGCCTGACGGTGCAGTCGCAGGCCGAAGGGGCCAACCTGATTCACCTGGACAACGTCCGGCTGGAGCCGGCCCTGATGCTGACGGCCAGTAACGTAACGACCACCGGTCTGCGCCTGAGCTGGTCGGCGGCGGACGCGGCGGCTTACGAAGTCTACCGCGACGGGACGCTGCTGAACGGAAATGTCACCGGTACCTCCCTGGACGTAACGGGGCTGACCTGCGGGACGACCTATGGCTTTACCGTCCAGGCGAAAAACGCGGCGGGTGCGGTATTGATCCAGAGCGTTCCCCTAAGCGCGACGACCGCGGTCTGCCCCAATTCATCGGCCGTGGAGATGATCTACGACGAAGCCTTCAACCCGGGCTGGCAGGAGTGGTCGTGGTCGCTGACGAGCAATTACGCCAGCACGGCCCAGGTGAAAGTGGGTCAGCGGTCGGCGGCCCTGAATTACAGCGGTGGCTGGGGCGGCTGGTCGATCTTCCGGAATACGCACTACCCGACCACGCCGCAGAAGACGATCCGCTTCTGGATTTACGCCACGACCAACAAGACGATCAACGTCTCCACCCACGGCGAGAACGACTCTCAGCCGAGCCGGACGGTGAGCTTCGTGCCCGTGCCGAACACCTGGCAGGAGGTCGTCATCACGATGGCGCAGCTGGGCAACCCGACCCGCATCAAGCGGATGACGGTGCAGTCCGGCGCTTCGGGGACGAACTTGATCTACCTTGACAACGTGCGCTTTGAAACCCCGAACAGCGCCGCCCGGGTGGCCACTCCTGCCGCGGAAGTACCGCAGAACGCTCTGATGAGCCTCAGCCGCAATCCGACCGACGGTCCGCTGACCGTAACGGTCATCACCGGCGAGGCCCAGGAAGGCACGCTGAGCGTGCTAAGCGCGACGGGTCAGCCCGTTTTGAGCCAGCCGGTACAGGCCGTGGCCGGTACGAACCGGTACCCGCTTGACCTGAGCGGTCAGACGCCGGGGCTGTACTTCGTCCAGTGGCAGACGGCCACGAAGCGCCTGGTGAAGCGGGTAGCGCTGGTGAAGTAAGGATCGGATTACATAAACGCAACGGGCCAGCTCTTTGGGCTGGCCCGTTATTTTTTGGTGGGGGAGTGTATTTGGGGATAGTATTTGGCGGAAGCGTAGCGCGTCAGGTGTGGTGTAGTAAACTGTTCAGCGTAGTCTCCAGACTACGCTGGAGCGTTCGCCAGTCTAAGACTGGCCAACACGGCGGCAAAGTCTGAAGCCTATGCCGAACGCTGGAGACTAAGCCGAACGCATAGGCCGGCGCTTGTTTTTTTACTGCACCCTAAATTCCGTATCGTCTATCCCTTTGTTTGCAAGAGCCGAACTTACAACGAACTGCGACTTGACACCGGCTGCCTGGGAGTTGACCGTGTGCGCAATCTTCACATTGGTGCCGGGTATCTCTTTGTATTCGCTGAACTTGTAGGTGGCCATACCGGTGCTGGCCATGGTTGAAACGTTCTGTACCAGCAAGCCCGTGGCAACATCGTAGTAGTTTGTCCAGGAACTGCTTCCGTCGGCGAGCGTATGGGTTATTTTGTAAGCGTCCCGTCCGTCGATGACCTCCTTTCCTTCGAGCGTCGATTTGATACCGTCCTCTTTGTAGGAACGCTCCGAGACCAGCCGGCTGAAGAGAACGACCTGTTTGGCCGCTGCACCTACAGGACGCATGGTACCCTGGGGCGTCACCATCAGGACGTTTTCGCCGTCAGTCACCTGCTTATAGAAAACCTGCCCGTTGCTGGTGATAAGTAGGGATGACTTACCGGAGAGCTTCTGCTTGACCGTTTGTTGCATCGGCATGTTATTGATCGTGATCGAGCCCTGCAGGGTTAAATCCTTAAGCTTCGTCAGCGCCTTTTTTCCGCCAATGGCGGCAACGTACTTGTCGACAATTTCGTCAGCCGTAGGCGTGGTCTGGGCAGCAGCAGAAAAGCAGACCAACAGGCAGAAAAGCAGAGCGGGTAAGCGGGTTTTCATAAAGGATTAAGTGGGTTGGGTAAAACAGGTAGGTTTTGAAACTTGCCCCAAACCAGGTGAGATGGCTGCTTATACGCAACTTTTGGACCCGGACAAAAAACCGGACAACGCGGTATGAATCTGGTAATAAGAGGCTTAGATAGAAGGTCGGTTCGGTAGAGAGGTAGTTCAGCGTATAGTTAGTTCAGCGTAGTCTGGAGACTACGCTGGAGCGAATGCCAGTCTGAGACTGGCCAACACGGCGGCATAGTCTTCAGACTATGCCGAACACCGGTACGCCGCATCCGGTCAAATTCGGCTTGGTTCAGCGTAGACTGAAGTCTACGCTGGGGTGTTAGCCAGTCTCTGACTGGCATCAGAAGACTATGCCGGAACGTCCTAGATGATTCCCACCGCAGCAATCCGCAAAATCCCTAACTTACCGCCCGTAAAAGCTGACCGCCAACCCATGACCCAAGCGCCCGCCTCCGACCAGCTCGCCCTCCACGGTGGCCCGAAAACCGTCACCCGCACCTTCCCCTGGCCCATCTACGACGAAACGGAAGTCGAAGCGGTAGCGGAGATCATCCGCGGTGGGAAGTGGGGAAACCCAGACTGCTCGGATCTGGTCGAAGTTTTTGAGCAGGAATTCGCCGCCTACTGCGGGACAAAATACGCCGTCAGCTGCGTCAACGGCTCGGTTTCGCTGCGGCTGGCGCTGATGGCCTGCGGGGTGCGGCCGGGCGACGAGGTGATCGTGCCGCCCTATACCTTCATCGCTACGGCCTCGACGGTCATCGAAGCCAACTGCGTCCCGGTCTTTGTGGACATCGACCCCGATACCTACAACCTAGACCCCCGGGCCATCGAAGCGGCCATTACAGAACGCACGCGCGTCATCATTCCTGTCCATTTCGCCGGGCAGGCCTGCGACATGGACGCCATCCTGGCCATCGCCCGCCGCCATAAGCTGCGCGTGATCGAAGACGCCGCCCACGCCCACGGAGCCGAGTACCGCGGCCGGAAACTGGGCTCGATCGGCGACGCGGGCAGCTTCAGCTTCCAGTCGTCCAAAAACCTGACCAGCGGGGAAGGAGGCATCGTGGTGACCAACGACGAAGCCATCTACCAACTGGTGCGCTCGCTGCGGAACGTGGGGCGCGTGGAAGGCGGGCAGTGGTACGACCACTATAACCCCGGCTGCAACTACCGCCTCACGCCCGTGCAGGCCGTGCTGCTGTCCCACCAGCTGCGGCGGCTGGACGGCCAGACGCGCCTACGCGACGAAAACGGGCAGTACCTGAACGAGCTTCTGAGCCGGATCGACGGCATCCGGCCCATGCCCCGCGGTCTGGGCGAAACCCGGCACTGCTACCACCTGTACCTCTTCCGCTACGATCCGGCGGCCTTCGGGGGGCTATCCAAGGTGGACTTTGTCGAGCGGCTGGCCGCGGAAGGCGTTCCCTGTTTCCGGGGCTACCCCCACCCGCTCTACAAACAGCCGCTCTTCCAGAACCGAAATTTCATGTGCTACGCCATCCCGGAGACGGTCGACTATACGAACGTCTGCTGCCCCGTCGCGGAACGGGCCTGCGGGGAGGAAGGCGTCTGGATTCTGCAGCATGCCCTGCTGGGCACCCGGGCGGATATGGAAGCCTTCGCAGCGGCGATTGAGAAAATTCAGCGGCTCGTCCGCGTTTAAAACGCGGATGCCTGAAATGCGCGTCTCAGACGCGCTTACCGCCGGGCCGCAAATCGGAACAGTGCATCTCGGACGCGCCTCCAACCTGTTTGCGCATTGGAAATGCGCGGCACGGGCATCCGCGTTTCAAACGCGGACGAACAGAACGCGGACGAACGCTTACCGAATCTCTACCGTCCGGCTCGCCCGCCCCGCTGCGTCGAAACACTTGAGCTTCACCAGGCCGCCGACCGCCACGGGGCCCGTATACCGCGGCGACCCGATCTTAGGCTCGGAGCCGTCGGTCGTGTAGTGGATCGCTAGGCCAGGATACTCGACATTGGCTTTCAACTGCCCGTTTTCGATCACCGCCCCGGGCAGCGGCAGGCGGTAGGTATAGCCGCCGTTCAGGCCCGCCAGCCGCGGCAGTTCGCGCCGGGCCAGGGTGTTGGCGAAACGGTTCCAGCCCTCGGCCATGATTTTCTCCCGGGCGGTCTTGTCGTCGATGGTTTCCCAGGGCCGTTCGGCCGCCCAGGCGCTTTCGGCAAAGCCAATCAGCTTCGGCAGGGTGTAGTACTCGATCATCTCGCGGCCCTTGATCGTTTCGCTCCAGAGTTGGGCCTCTACGCCGAGGATGTTCTTCCGGGCTTCGGGTTTCAGCCGTTCCCGCCCAACGAACTCCGGCCCCAGGGGTTTGCCCATCGAGGTTTTGAGGGTCGTTTTAAACATATCGTAGGGCGCAAAGCTCCAGTTCGAACGGGCGTCGACAAAGCCCGCCCAGTACAGCCCCGGCTCTTTCGGATCGTTGTTGTAGGCCAGGTCGAAGTAGAAGTTCGTCACGTTACAGAGCACCACCGGGTAGCCCGCGTTGGCCAGGCGGTAGCCCAGGTCGTAGTCGAAGAGGTTGTTCCAGATGTAGGGCACGACCGTCCCACCCGCGTGCTCGGGATTCACCCGGTAATCGCCTTTGGGCGTCTTCAGCAGGGCCACTTCCTCCCAGCCGTGGACCGTCAGCCCGCGTTTCTGTAGCCGGGGTACCAGATTGCGGAAGAAATAGGCCTGCAGGTTCTTCGGATCGCCGATGGACGGGTTCTCGCGAAGCAGTTTCTGGGCCATGGGGGATTTCGTCCAGGCTCCGTCCGGCACTTCGTCGCCGCCCGCGTGGAAAATCTTCAGCGGGATGCCCGCCTGCCCGTACAGCTTCCCAATCTCATCCACCACCTTCTCGTAGAAACGGTAAGCCGCCTCCCGGGCGACGCAGACCACGTTGTCGCGGTAGCCCTGGGCAGAAACGTACTCGGACCGGTCGTCGGGGTCGATCAGCCGGTATTCGTTGGCTTCCGCTTCTTTTCCTTCCCGCATCAGCCGCTGGTATCGGGCTTCCATGGCCTTGATGGCGGCCCGGGCGTGGCCGGGAAAGTTCAGCTCGGGGATGACCGTGATGTGCCGTTCTTTCGCGTACTGCAGGATCTCGACGAAATCCTGCTTCGTGTAGTAGCCCGTGCCGTGGTTGTTCGGGCTGTCGGGGAAGGGGCCGGAGCCGTAGGCCGGGTGCAGCACGGGGGCTTCCTTGCCGCTGGCGTGCTGCCGCCGGGTTGCGACCTGCGTCAGTTCGGGCAGCCCGGCGATTTCCAGCCGGAAGCCTTCGTCTTCCGTCAGGTAAAACAGAAAATGATTGATCTTGTAAAACGCCAGCAGGTCAAGATACCGCAGGATGGTCTCCTTATTCTGAAAATTCCGCCCGACGTCCATGTGGAGGCTGCGGAAGGCAAAGCGCGGAGCGTCTTCAATCTGGACATACCCGACGGTCAAGGAGGCAGTCGGTTTACGGTAGGCCTCGGTAGGCAGCAGGGCCAGCAGGCTTTGTATGCCGTAGAAAACCCCGGCCGCGTCGCCCCCCGTAATCCGCACGCCCTGGGCATCGACGGCCAGCTGGTAGGCTTCCTTCGAGACTCCGTTAACCGTCACGGGCCCCGTGGCGAGCACAATGCCATTTCCGCTGCCGGCCTGCGTATCCACCGCAACCGTTCCGCCGGTCAGCTCACCCAGCTTCCGGGCCAGGTAACGGGCTTCCGATTCCAGCCCGGGGCCGTGGTGAATAGCGACCTGGCTATTCAGCGTGAACGATCCGCTGCCAGCGGTGAGCCGTACGGGGGTCGGGATGAGGCGGTGGAGCTGATCGTCGGGCAGCAGCCGGGCTCTCTGATTCTGCTGGTAGCGCAGGGCGGGCGTGATCACCGGCTCCAGGTCGCGGTTACCGCGCAGTTGTTGCTCGCGGCGGGTGAAGGGCCGGATCGCGTAGTCGGTGATCGCCACAATGCGTTCTTCCTTCCCTTTGTTAAAGACCAGGTACAGCCCCAGCGGCGCGTCGGTTTCCTTAATGACGCCTTCGTTGCCCCAGTACCGGACCGTCAGCGAGTCGTTGGGGGCGAGGCGGAAGCCTTTGTTGGGCGTGAGTTTGTACCAGTCGCCGTTAATGTGCTCGATCGTAGCGGGCTGGGGCGTCCGGGCGGGCAGAATTTCCCGCGGCGCCATGTTAAAGAACAGCGTCCAGCCCGTGTCGGACAGCGTTTCGCCCGAGGTGTTGGTAAAGGAAAAACGGGCTTCGAAGCCGTTGGCCGAGTCGGCGAAATTGGTCACCAGTTCCCAGGCGACGCGTACGGGAGCCTGTTGAGGAGCGTTTGACTGACAGCCGGTCAGGCTCAGAACCGCCAGGGTCAACAGGAATGCAAAGCAGGATTTCATCGGGTGGGGTTGTTAATCCGTTGCATATTAGGCGGTATGTACTAAAAATACCACTAATTTGTCCGGGTAAAGTCAAATTTACCCATCATGTCCACCTTCGTAACCGAGCCCAACGCGCCGGCCAGAGCCGTTGGTCAGGAACGCCTGATTGCCCTCGACGCCCTGCGGGGCTTCACCATCGCGGCGATGATCCTGGTGAACTTCCCCGGCGACTGGGACCATGTCTACCACCCTCTGCGGCATACCGAATGGAACGGCCTCTCGTTCACCGACCTGATTGCGCCTTTTTTTCTCTTCATCATTGGCGTGTCCATCGTACTGGCCTACGACCGGCGCCTGGCGGCCGGGGCACTGAAAGGGCCGCTGTACCGGAAAATTGTCGTCCGCTCCCTGAAGATTTTCGCTGTCGGCATGTTCCTCAACCTGCAGCCGGATTTTGACTTTGCTAACGTCCGCTGGACGGGTACCCTCCACCGCATCGCCTTTGTCTTTCTCCTCTGTGCCCTGCTGTACCTCAACACCAACTGGCGGCAGCAGGCCTGGATTGGGGCCCTAACGCTGGTGGCCTACTGGCTGGCGCTGACGCTGATTCCGACGCCGGACGTGGGCCGCGTCATGCTGGAGCCAGGAACGAATTTGGTGGCCTGGTTCGACCGGCAGTTTCTGCCCGGCAAGATGTGGCAGGGCACCTGGGATCCCGAAAGCATCCTGAGTACGTTCCCCGCGGCGGTTTCGGGCCTGACGGGCATGCTGGCCGGGCGGCTCCTGCGGACGGACCTGCCCGCGCCTGTCAAGGTCAATTACCTGATGACGGCCGGACTGGTGTCGGCCATTGCCGGGTATTTCTGGGGCCTGACGTTTCCCGTGAACGAGAACCTCTGGACGAGCTCCTTCGTGCTGGTGACGTCCGGTATGGCAGCGCTCCTGCTGGGAGCCAGTTACTTTGTCGTCGACATCCTGGGCTACCGGCAGGGAACACGCGTCGGCATTATCTTCGGGGCCAACGCCATTGCGGTTTACGTCCTGGCCGATTTGCTGTCCCTGCTGTTTTACCGCCTGCCGCTGGGCGGGGCCAGCCTGAACGCCCACGCCCAGCAGCTGCTGACGGGCCTGGGCCTTGCGCCATCCCTGGCCAGCATGTTGTACGGGCTGTTTTTCGTAGCCATTAATTTCATTCCGGCCTATCTGTTCTACCGACGGCGGATTTTCATCCGACTGTGACGCCCTGACGGGCTTTTTATACTGTTTTACCAGACCCTTATGTTGATTCGTTACTTACTGATTTGCTTTCTACCTTGTCTGGCGGCCGGTTTAGGATGGGCGCAGCCAAGTCCGGCTTCCCCGGCACTGATCCGGCAGCAACTGCTTTTCCCGATCCAGGAACAACACGTACACGCCAGCAGCCTGGTCAGCCTGCCCAATGGCGATTTGCTGACCGTCTGGTTTCAGGGCAGCGGGGAACGCACGGCCGACGACGTCCGGCTGATGGGCGCGCGGCTGCGGAAGGGCGAGAAAGCCTGGAGCGAGCCGTTCCCGATGGCCGACACCCCGGGCCTGCCCGACTGCAATCCGGTCTTGTTTCTGAACCATACCGGGAAACTCTTCCTCGTCTGGATTGCCGTGCAGGCCAGCCAGTGGGATCAGTCGATTCTGCGGTTTCGAACCTCGGTTGACTACCAGCGGCCGGGGCCGCCGGTCTGGAACTGGCAGGACAACATCCTGCTTAAACCCGACGACCGCTTCGCCGAGGAAGTCGCCCGTCGGTTTAAAGAACTGCCCGAATCGGGGGCGGGCTGGGCCATTTTCGCACCCAGATACGAGCAGCAGATTCTGGAAGCCAGCCGCGACCTGCGGAAACGGGGCCTGGGCTGGATGACGCGGATCAAACCGCTGCTGCTGGAGGGCAACCGGATCGTGCTGCCGCTGTACTCCGACGGCTTCAATTTCGGGCTGATGGCTATTTCCGACGATGACGGAACCACCTGGCGGCCCAGTCTGCCACTGGTCGGCCGCGGGCCCATCCAGCCCGCCCTGGCCCGGCGGAAGGACGGAACGCTGGTGGCCCTCATGCGGGATAGCGGCGACAATCCCGCGCGCGTCCATTACAGCGAGTCGGCGGATCGGGGCGAAACCTGGCAGGCGACGCGCAAAACCGACATCCCCAATACCGCCAGCGTGGAACTGCTGGTGCTGCAGGACGGCCGCTGGGCGTTCGTCGGCAACGATATCGACAACGGCCGCTACCGGCTGAGCCTGTACCTGTCGGACGACGAAGGCCGGAGCTGGAAGTGGAAAACCCGGCTCGAAGACGTGCCGCCCGGCAAAAGCGGTTTTTCGTACCCGGCCCTGATCCAGACGCCCGACGGCCTGCTGCACCTGACCTATTCCTACCACCTGGCCCCCAATCAGAAATCCATTAAATACGTCGTCGTCGACCCGAGGCGTATTCACTAGTTTATGGTTTATTGTTTATGGTTTATAGTTTTGGGCGCGTAAGCTATTTGGATAACAGCGTCTTAGCCTTAAACTTTAAACACTAAACGATAAACTTTAAACCCTAAACCAATCTACGCCTCGTACCCATGCGAAAAATTCTAATCGGTAGCCTTTGCCTTCCCCTGCTGGCCGCGGCCCAGCAACCCTTCCACGCCGACCAGCCGTTTACCCAGGATTATAGCGTGAAATATTATGCCGAAGGCACCGATTGCCGGCAGGTCGGCGCCGACCGGAACGGGGCGGTGAAACTCTGGAGCCCGAAGGGCCTGCGCCAGCCCGCAGGCGGGCAGTTTCTGCAGCCCGGCCAACTCCAGCCCGACCGCTCCTACCGGACGCTGCAGCCGAAGAAAATCAGCGCGATGACGGTGTACGAAGGGCAGTTTGTTTACCTCGACGACCGGGCTGTGCTGAGCAATGCCTGGGCCGGTACGCTCTACGCCCGCCACGAGCTGCCGGGAGCCAACCTGCTGGTCGGCGGGCGGGATTTTGCCTTCCTGATTTCCGACGGTCGGGCGCTCCACCTGGTGAACCGGAGCGGTACTGCCTTCCGGGGCGGGCTGACGGGTGATGCGGTGCAGGAGCTGCGGTATTCGGCCGCCGACGACCGGTTCTGGATCCTGGGCAAACGCGCCCTGTACGCCTTCCGCCCCGCCACCCGGATGCTGGAAACCGTCTACGAAGCGTCCAACCTAACAGCCTTCACCCTGGCCCAAAACGGGAAAACGGTGATCCTCGGCACCCCGGCGGGCTATCTGGAAATCGACGCGGCGACCAAAAAAACGCTGGGGACGCTCCGGCAGAAGCTGCCGGTTCCCCACATTACCGCCCTGGCTGAGATCCGGGGGCAGCTCTGGTTCGGCTCGACCGAAGGCGCCTTTGCGCTGCGGCCCGACGGCAAATTCGACTACTACAACGGCGAACGCTGGCTGCCGGGGAACGAAGTGCGGTCTATCGCCGCCGGGCCGGGCGGCTCGGTCCTGGTCCTGACCAACGCCGGGCTCGGGCAGATCCATTTCCGGAAGATGACGCTGGCCGACAAGGCCCGCTTTTTCGAGGAGCAGGTCCGCGGTCGGCATATTCGCCACGGCTTCAACGCTTCGCTGGCGGGCATGGAGAAAGGTAATCCGGCGACGGGTTACCTGGAGGATTCGGATAATGACGGGCTCTGGACGTCCATGTACCTGGCGGCCGAGGCCTTCCGCTACACGGTGACCAAAGAGCCGGAAGCCCTCGAAAACTGCCGGGAGTCGCTGGATGCCATGGAACGGCTCTTTACGGTCAATCCGGTCCCGGGCTTTCCGGCCCGTTCCTTCGAGCGGCGGGGCATTATTCCCCAGCTCGCCGATCCGGACCGCTGGCAGCCCGCGCCGGAGCCGGAATGGGACTGGAAGGCAACCACCAGCAGCGACGAAGCCATCGGTCACATCTTCGCCTACGGCGTTATCGCGGAACTGGTACCGGATACCAGGCTGAAACGCCAGGCCATTACGCTCATCGACACGCTGATGAGCCATATTCTGAAAAACGACCTCTACCTAATCGACTACGACGGCAAGCCCACCCGCTGGGGCCGCTGGAACCCGACCTACGTCAACGGCCTGCCCATCAGCGTCGGCGACCGCAAGCTTAATTCGTCCAACATCATCGCCATGCTGCAGACGGCCTACCACTTTACCAAAAAGGAAAAGTACAAGCGCAAAGCCGTTGAGCTCATGGAAAAGCACGGCTACCTGGAGAACCTCATGCGCCTCATGCGCGTCATTGGCCAGGCCCCCGACAGCGCCGATCCGCACGCCAAGGACTTGTCCGAGAACTGGAACCACTCCGACGACGAAATGTACTTTCTCGGGTACTGGGGCCTGTACCGCTACGCCTTTACGGAAGCCTTGCGGGAAAAGTACAAAGCGGCCATCCTCGACCACTGGGAGGCGGAGCGGCCCGAGAAAGAAGGTGCCTGGAATATCTTCACCGCCCTGACCGGCACGAAATCGTTCGACCTGAAGGAAGCTGTCGGGTACCTGCAGCAGCATCCGCTCGACCTCATCGACTGGAACATTCGCAACAGCCACCGCAAGGACCTGGACTTCCTGCCGGCCAATTTCCGGCGGCAAACCACCCGGGAAGTGCTGCCGCCCGACGAACGCCCGATCCAGCGCCATAATGCCAATATGTTCGACCTTGACCGGACCGGCGACCGCAACGGCCTCTCCGAGCATAGCGCCGGTGATATCTGGCTGCTGCCGTACTGGATGGGACGGTATCTGAGGGTGATTCGGTAGGTTTAGTAGTAAAGGAGCAGAGGAGCAAAGTAACAAAGTAGCAAAGTGTGTTGCGGGCTGGTTCCCTCTGTCAATCTGTTCCTTTGCTACTTTACTCCTCTGCTCCTTTGCCACTCACCTACACCCGCAGAAACACCTTCTTCCGGTACAGGAAATACAGAAAGGCCCATTTCACGGCTAGGAAAGCCAGGACTCCCGCTACAGCCCGGAGGGGGGCCGCCGTGAAGAAGCTGAGCAGACCGCCGAAGAGGGCCTGGGTAGTATGTTCAAAATCGATAAACTCACCAGCCAGGTAGATCAGGATAGAATTCATGCCGATCACGGTGAACAGGATCGTCCAGCGGGTGTAGCCCCGTACGTCGATGACCCAGTAGAACCCCGCCAGCAGCAGAAGGCTCAGGCCGCCCGTCAGCAGCATGAACGAGCTGGTCCAGAGGTTTTTGTTAATGGGGAATACCTGGCCCCAGAGCAGACCCAGTCCTACGCAGACAGCCCCAGCCAGAGCGAGGCGAACGACCTTCTGATTCCCGTTCAGCGTCCGGCCGTCGGTCCGCAGCAGGTTCCCGGCGAAAATACCCAGCAGGGCGTTGCCCACGGCGGGCAGGGTGGAAAGAAGGCCTTCGGGATCGTGGACGTCCTTGTAGAGGCGGCCCGGGACCAGCAGCCGGTCGACGTATCCGGCCAGGCTGCACTCCATTGTCAGCACGCCCGCCCCGCAGCCCGGCACCGGAACCAGCATCAGCAGAGCCCAGTAGCCCAGCAGCAGCCCGGCGAACCAGCCGTACTGCGCCCGCTGCCCGGCATAAATGTATATCAGCTGCGCGCCCATACCGGCCAGGCCGATGCGTCCCAGAACGCTGGGGAACCGGAGTTCGTGAAAGGGTTTGGTAAACAGGCCGTTGTTGTAAATGATGCCCAGTAAGACCAGAATCAGGCCCCGACTGATCACCTTACGGGCCAGTTCGGCCCGGGAGGCCCCTTTTTCGAGCCGGCTGCCCAGGGAAAAGGGCGTCGATACCCCCGCCATGAAGATGAACAGCGGAAAGATCAGGTCGTAGGGGGCAAAGCCGTTCCAGTCGGGGTGGACAAACTGCTCGGCCAGCAGGACCGCCCAGGCCGCGCCGGTGGTTTTGGCCAGCACATGGAAAATTTCTTCCCCGCCCATGATCCAGAACATGTCGAAGCCCCGCAGCGTATCGAGCGAAAGCAGGCGTTTGACCGGAGCCGGCTGCGCGAGGGAAGGTTCAGCGACAGCGGGCGTAGCGGATACGTTCATACCAAATAGTTAGTTAGGGTTAGGTGGTAAAGCGGATTGGCAAACAGGCCGGTTGCGCGGAGACCTTGGGTAAAAGCGGCTCCTCCGGGCGTTTGCCCTGCCGATATTATTAAGAAATCCGGTGCGAAAAAACTGGGGACGAGCAGAGAATTCGTTCGGGCGGTTTGAACCGGTTCAAACCGCCGGTGCCGTACAGTAAGTGGGTAAGGAGAAATCGACCGCTGACGGCTTACCGATGTATCGCCCTGCAACTGCTTTTCCACGCCTATGAACCTGCTTCCGGAAGGACTCTGGCCCGTGATGCTCACGCCGTTTACGGCAACCAGCCAGGTCGACCAGCCGGGGCTGGAACGGCTGACTGACTTCTACCTCGAAGCCGGCTCGGCGGGCCTGTTTGCCAATTGCCTGTCCAGCGAAATGTACCACCTGACCGACGAGGAACGGCTGCTGATCGCCCGGACGGTCGTCCGGCAGGTGAAGGGCGCCGTACCGGTAGTGGCCACGGGCACCTTTCACCGCGACCCGGCCACCTGCGCGGCCTTTGTCCGGCAGATGCAGGATACGGGCGTGACGGCCGTGGTGCTCATCAGCGGTATCCTGGCCGACCCGGAAGAAAGTGAGGCCGTCCTGGAGGACCGCATCGAGGCCGTGATGGCGCAGACGGAAGGGATCCCCCTGGGGCTGTACGAATGCCCCATGCCCTACAAGCGCCTGCTGAGCCCGGAACTGTTGGCCCGGCTGGCCCAGACGGGACGGTTTCTGTACCTTAAAGACACGAGCTGCGATCCGGATGCGCTGCGCCGGAAGACAGAGGCCGTGGCAGGGACATCGCTGGGGCTGTACAATGCCGATACCGCAACCGCCCTGGAATCGCTGGCGGCGGGGGGGCGGGGGCTGTCGCCGATCGGAGCTAATTTCTACCCCGAACTTTACACCTATCTCCTGCGCAGGTTCGCGGAAGAAGGCCGCAGCCCGGAGCTGACCCGGCTGCACGCGCTGCTGACGATGATGGATCGGGTGGTCCACCATGGGTATCCCTACGCGGCGAAAGTCTTTCTGCAGGAGCGGGGGTTGGCCATCGAAACCCGGACGCGCCTTCCGGCGGAAGCCCTGAGCCCGGTCGAGTACCTGCGGCTGAAGGCCCTGCGGGAGGCCATGGAGGCCCTGGCCGACCTTTACGCCGTACCGCTTCTGCGGCAGCCGTGAACCAGGCTGCCGCCTAAACCCGTTTCGCCATGGCCAGCCTGCCCATCGTCGACCTGCTGATCATTCTGCTTTACCTGATCGCGATGATCGCGGTGGGAGCGTATTTTTCCCGCAAAAACAAAAGCTCCGATCAGTTCACCACCGCTTCCGGCCGCATTCCGGGCTGGGCCATCGGGCTGTCCATTTACGCCACTTTCCTGAGCAGTAACACCTTTCTGGGCGTGCCAGGCAAAGCCTTCGGAACCAACTGGAACGCCTTTGTCTTTAGCCTGTCGATGCCCCTGGCGGCCTGGGTGGCCACGCGGCTGTTCATTCCGTTCTACCGGGAGTCCGGCGCCGTTTCGGCCTATACCCACCTGGAACACCGTTTTGGTCCCTGGGCTCGGACCTATGCCGTGGTCTGCTTCCTGCTCACGCAGCTGGCGCGGATGGGGTCCATCTTTTTCGGCATTGCCCTGAGCCTGCAGGCGCTGACGGGCTTTTCGATGGAAGCGATCATTATCGGCGTAGGGCTCTGCATCGTTGTTTATACCGTCATGGGCGGCATGGAGGCCGTCATCTGGACGGAGGTTGTACAGGCGGTGATCAAAACGGGCGGGGCGCTGCTGATCCTCTGGCTGGTGATCCGGGATACGCCGGGCGGGGTGGCTAAGATCGTAGAACTGGGCTCGGCCGACCAGAAGTTCAGCCTGGGAAGCCTTGCGCCTGATCCGACCCAGGCGACGTTCTGGGTGACGCTGCTCTACGGCTTTTTCATCAACCTGAACAACTTCGGCATCGACCAGAACTACGTGCAGCGCTACCACACGACAACCTCCCGGCGGGAAGCCGCCCGTTCGGTCTGGCTGTGCGTCTACCTCTACCTGCCGGTTTCGCTGATTTTTTTCCTCATCGGAACCGGCCTCTACGCCTACTACCAGACCCAGCCGGACCTGCTGGCGGCCATCCGGCTGCAGGTGGCAGGCGAGCGTCTGCCCGGAGGCTCTCCCGAGGCGCTGCGCCAGCTGGCCGCGACCCTCCAGCCGGTCGATATCGGCGATAAGGTCATGCCGCATTTCATGGTGACCCGCGTTCCGGCCGGGCTGGTCGGCCTGCTGGTGGCGGCCATTCTGTCGGCGGCGATGAGCACCATCAGCTCGGGCATGAACGCCTCGGCGACGGTTTTTACCCTCGATATTTACCAGCGGTATATCCGCCCGGGCCAGTCGCTGCGGCTGCTGTACATCTCGACGGCGGTCTTCGGGCTGCTGGGCATGGGCACGGGCCTGGCCATGATCGGCATTAAAAGCGTGCTGGACGCCTGGTGGCTGCTGTCGGGTATCTTTGCCGGGGGCATGCTGGGGCTGTTTCTGCTGGGAATCCTGAGCCGCCGCGCCGGAAACACCCAGGCCCTGGTAGCGACGGCCGTAGGCCTGCTCGTCATTCTCTGGATGACCTTTTCGCCCCGCCTGCCCGAGTCGTACAGTTTTCTCCGGAACCTGCTCCACACGAACCTCATTATCGTCGTGGGGACGCTGGTGATTTTTGGGGTGGGTGTGGGCCTGAGCAGAAACAAACGAAGCGTTAAACCGGAAAACAGCGCTTTGGCGGAGCCCTCCCCTTCCTCCAGCGGACCGGTTCCAGGAGGGGAGAGCTCCGCCATCACCTAAGCCATCGCCTCCAGGCGCCCGGTTCCCAATAAAGCAGCTGCCCATGTCGATCGTAAGGTTCTGGGGCGTAGTTTTGTTCTTTCCAGCACCGCTGTTAACCGCGCAGGCTTATGCATTTTCGTTTATTGACTCCTTATCGGCACCTCTCCGGCTGGCTATTGGCGCTTAGCTTACTGGCCTTCAGCCCTTCGCTGCTGGCTCAGGCCAAGAAAAAAGCCGCCAGTTCAGGTAATGGAATGTCGGCCATTCGGGAGGCCGACATCAAACGCGACCTGTTTGCCCTGGCCGGCGACCATTTCCGGGGGCGCGAAGCCGGTTCGCTGGACGAGCTGAAAGCTTCGGTCTGGATTGCTGAGCAGCTCCGGGCGATGGGTCTGGAACCGGCCGGCGACGATGGGACCTTCTTTCAGTTTTTCCACATTCAGCGGACGCGGATCACCGAAACCAGCCGGTTGATCATCGGCTCCCGACAATTTACCCACGGGCAGGATGCGTTTTTGCTGGCACCCGCCATTGCGTCAGTGGACGCCCCGCTGGTGTACATCGGTAAGGGCACGCCCCAGGAGCTGGCCGGGATCGATGTGAAAGGCAAGGCCGTGGCGCTGGAGTTTTCCGGGAATACGACCGCCGACATCAGCTACCGCCGTTTCCTGTTCGGCACCATGCAGCGCCGGGCCGCCGACCTGGTGAAGGAAGGTGCGCTGGCGGTGGTGTGGGTATCCAACGAAGACGCGCAGTTTTACTTCGACCGGTGGACGACCAGCCTCGAACGCGGGCGCTACGACCTGCCCGGCGGGACCAACACGCGGATCTTTTCGCAGGCGCCGACCGTCTGGCTGCCCAGCTCGGCCCGGGAGTGGATTAAACAGCCGGGACAGCGGTTTACCAACGTGGTGAACGTGGAGAGCTTCAATTATCCCTCGGTCAATATCGTGGCGAAAGTGCCCGGCACGGATCCCGAGCTGAAAAAAGAACACGTCCTCTTCAGCACGCACCAGGACCACGACGGCGTCCGGCGGGCCGTAGCCGGTGATTCGATCTGGAACGGGGCCGACGATAACGCCAGCGGCTGCGTGGCGACCATGGCCCTGGCGCGGGCGTTTGCGAAGCAGCCGGCCCGGCGGTCGGCGCTGTTTGTCTTCCACGGCGCCGAAGAACGGGGCCTGCTGGGGTCACGCTATTACGTGGCCACGCCCACCGTGCCGAAAGAATCCATCGTGGCCGTGCTGAACGCGGAGATGATTGGCCGCAATGCCCCGGACAGCGCCTGCATTCTGGGCCAGCAGCCGCCCCACCGGAACTCGACCGAGCTGGTCGAAGCGGCTCTGAGCGCCAACCAGACCATGGGTTTCAAACTCGATATGCTATGGGACCGCCCCGACCATCCCGAAGGCTGGTACTTCCGTAGCGACCACCTGCCTTACGCCCGAGCCGGTATCCCGGCCATTGCCTTTACCTCGCTGCTGCACCCCGATTACCACACGCCCAAGGACGAACCCGAGCGGATCAATACCGACAAGGTAACCCGCATCACCCGCTGGATGTACCTCACCGGCTGGGACATCGCCAACCGCCCCCGCCGCCCGGCGGTGGATTTGGGGTTTCAGTTGGAGCGGTAGATTTAGTTTATAGTTTAGAGTTTATCGTTTATAGCTGGCTTCGCCTGAGAGCCAGCTTTTTAGCGAAGCCAACCCTAAACTATAAACCCTAAACCATAAACTTGAAAAAAATGACATTCTCCTCCCTCGGCCTGGCCGATCCGCTGCTTAAGGCCTTAGCGGAACAACAATATACCCGTGCGTACCCCATTCAGGAAAAGGCGATTCCGCCCATTCTGCGGGGGCGCGACCTGCTGGGCATTTCGAAAACCGGCACGGGCAAAACGGCGGCTTACGTGCTGCCGATTCTGCAGATGATGCTCAGTCCTGAAATGCAGGCAAACCGGGCGGTGAAAGCGCTCGTTCTGGTACCGACCCGCGAACTGGCGGTGCAGGTAGGCGAGGTTTTTGACACCCTGGGCGCGTTCATGCCCCGCCGGGTCAAGACGGTGGCGGTCTACGGCGGGGTGTCGATCAATCCGCAGCAGATTGCCCTGCGAAATGCCGAGATCGTGGTGGCCACGCCAGGGCGGCTCATCGATCTGCTCGAAGTCCGCGCCCTGCGCATCAGTACGATCGAAATGCTGGTGCTGGACGAAGCGGACAAAATGCTCGACCTGGGCTTTGCGGAGGAAATGGCCTGGATTTTCAAACGCCTCCCGGCGACTAAACAGACGCTGCTGTTCTCAGCCACGCTGAAGGATGCCGTGAAGGACATCAACGAAAAACTGCTGCACAGCCCGGTCACCGTCGAGATTGAAGAGGAGGAAGCCAACCTGGAGCAGATCAAACAGCTGGCTTACCGCATTGGCCCGGAGCAGAAAGGGCCGTTCCTGCGGTATCTGATCAAAAAAGAGAACATGAAGCAGGTACTGGTGTTTGTCTCTTCCACCCGCACGGCCGATAATGTCGTCGGTAAACTGATCAAAAACGGCATTCAGGCGCTGGCCATTCACGGGCAGAAAACGCAGGGCGGCCGCCTGGAGGCCCTGCGGCAGTTCCGGGCCGGGAAACTAACGGTGCTGGTCGCTACCGACCTGCTGGCCCGAGGCATCGACATCGAGGAACTGCCCTACGTGATCAATTACGAACTGCCCCGTTCGCCGAAAGATTATATTCACCGCATCGGCCGCACGGGCCGGGCCGAAGCCGAAGGCACCGCCATTTCGCTGATTACGCCCGAAGACGAGCACCATTTCCGCGTGATCCAGAAGAAAATGAAAAAACGGGTGGAGCTGATCGATACGGCGGAGGTGGATCTGCAAGGCTACTGACCTCGCTTACGAGGCCATCTCTTTCAGCGCCCGCACAAACACGTCCAGCTCCGCGGTGGTCGTATACAGGTGGGGGGTAACCCGGGTGCCGTGGACGTTGGCATAATCGATGGCCACGGTAAAGATCTTGTGCTGCTCGAAGAGTCGTTTGGCCAGTTCCGCCGGTTTGAGGCCGCGCACGCCCACGTTGGCGATGCCGCAGGAGCGGGCCGGATCGGCGGGGGTGTTGACCGAAATACCCGGGTGGTTCCGGACCTGATCCGTCCAGTACCGCTGCAGGTACCGCAGCCTGGCCTCTTTGCGGGCGATGCCGATGCGCTGGTGGAAGCGGATGGCGTCCTGGATGGCCAGGTCGGTGGCGACGGGATGGGTACCGGTATGGTTTAGTTTCCGGATATCGTCGTCGGCAAAGCCCGTATCGCCGAAGAGCTGCCAGAGCGGTTTGATGCGGTCGCGGCGCACGTACAGAATCCCCGCCCCCAGCGGCGCTCCCAGCCATTTGTGCAGGCTGGCCCCGTAATAATCCACCCCGCCCAGGTCTCCGATTTTAAAATCCAGGTGGGCAAAGGCGTGGGCACCGTCGACCATCACCTGCACGCCCTTGCGGTGCGCCATTTCCGTTATTTTCTTCACCGGCAGGATATGGCCCGTGATGTTGATGAGGTGGCAGATCATCAGCAGCCGGGTTTTGGGAGTGATGGCCTGCTCGTAGGTCGCCACAATCTCTTCATCGGACTGGGGGTGCAGCGGTACCGACACCAGGCGGTTGACCATGCCGTAGCGGCGGGCCTGGAGGCGGAACATGTCGAGCATCGCGCCGTAATCCTGCTGGGCCATGACGGCTTCGTCGCCGGGCTTCCAGTCGAAACCGGCAATGACCGTATCCAGCGACTCGGTGGTGTTGCGGGTAATGATTAGTTCCTCGGCCGAACAGCCCAGCAGCTCGGCCAGCTGGCGGCGCGAAGCGAGCTTGTCGTCGGCCTGCCGCGTCCGCATGTAATACGACGAAACGGCGTTGATCCGGCGGATATGTTCCTGGTAGGCGTCGAGCACTTCCCGGGCGGCCAGACTATAGTAGCCGTTTTCGAGCTGGATAAAGTCGGTCGTGACCGGGTAAGCCGCGCGGATGCCGGCCCAGAAGGCTTCGTCCCGGGCGAGTTCGGCGGGGGAGAGGCTGGCGGCCCGGGCGCTGAGGGCGGTCCAGTCGGGAAGCAGGCCCGTCAGGGCGGCGGTGCCGGTCATGGCTTTGAGAAACTGGCGTTTGGAAAGCATAGGCGTACGGAGGGGAGTACGGATGGCAACATACGATATTTTCCCGTACCTTCCCGTTCCTGAACCCGCTTAACCCATGAATGCCTTTCGTTTCTCCCTGTTGAAACCGATCGCCTGGCTGATCGGCTGCTGGATGATGGCCCTGCCGGCCCGGGCGCAAACCGAGGGCATTGGCCTCTGGACGGGCCTGGCGGCGGACTACCGGCTGAGCAAAAAATTCACGCTGAACCTCAACGGGCAGGTACGCTTCAGCGACAACATCCAGGTCACCCGCGCTTACCTGGGCGAGGCGGGTCTTTCCTACAAACTGACGAAGCGCTGGGAGGTCTCGGGCTACTACCGCTACATCGGCCGGCTGAAAAAAAATAAAGAAACCGACGCCTACTACTACCGCCCGTACCACCGCTTCTACGGCGAGGCCAGCTACGACCAAAAGCTCGGGAAGGGCTTCCGGATGGGGTACCGCCTCCGCTACCAGCACCAGTTTCGCGACGATGCGGAGGGAGTTATCGCCACGGGCAGCTACCTGCGCAACAAGCTGGAGCTGGAATGGCGAAATACTTCGGTGGTGACGCCCTTTGTGTCGGCGGACGTTTTCTACCGCGTAGGTGGCCCGGTCGACCGCAAGACCGTCGTTGGGCGGGGCTTCGACCAGGTACGGTACCGCGGAGGGCTTCAGCTCCGGTTCGCCAAAGCCCACGGGATCGATCTGTTCGCGCAGCAGGACAAGGCGATCCGCGGGAGCGGCGAAGGCAGCGGCCTGGTGCTGGGCGCGGTGTACAAGCTGAAGCTGGGGCGGGGAAAGACCAAGGCGGCTGACAAATCGGACAAGCGAGATGAGTAAGGAGTCCCTGATGGCCTTTTTTCAGCGGTCGGTTCCGGTGGGCGAGGCCAGGCTGGAGGCGATCGTCGAGCCCTTTGCGGAACGGATCTGGGCTAAAAATGAGCTGCTGCTGGAAGCCGGAACGGTCAGCAACGAGTACTTTTTCCTAAGTGAGGGGCTGGTCCGGGCGTTTACGGTCGATCCGGAGGGCAATGAGGTGACGACGAATTTCTTCGGTACCAACCGGGCCGTCTTCGAGGTCGCTTCGTTCTTCCTGCGAATTCCATCCACGGAAACCCTCCAGGCGCTGACCGATTGCCGGGGGTATGCCCTGACCTACGACAAACTGAACGGGCTGTTTCATACCATCCCGGAATTCCGCGAATTTGGCCGGGCCATGCTGGTCCGGGAGTTCGCCGCCTTCAAGCAGCGGACGCTGGGCCTCATCAACCAGACCGCCGAGGAACGCTACGCGGCCCTGATGCAATCCAACCGCGAGATTTTCCAGCACGCCCCGCTAAAGCACATCGCCTCCTACCTGGGAGTCACCGACACATCGCTGAGCCGCATTCGCCGGGAGTTTGCGAGAAAACCGTGAGGACCGGCACTTCTTGCCAAATGACAAGCCGTTTGTCCGCCCGCCTTGCCTCCTTTGCAGCATGAATCGAATCGGCGAACCAAACCTCCGTTAACCATGCTTCCTCAACTCCCGCTCCATGTACCCGTCACCTTCGGGCTGGTAGTCCTGGCAACCCTCTGGCTGTTATACCGCGCCTTTGCGGCGGCGCGGCTGAACGCCACCTTGCTAATCGGCGCACTCGTTGGCTGGCTGGCCCTGCAGGCTATTCTGACGGCTTTGGGCCTCTACGTAGGCCTGTCAACCCCGCCCCGGCTGGTGGTGCTGGGCATTCTCCCAGCCATGCTGGTGATCCTGTACGTGATGCTTAGCCCGGCCGGTAAACGCTTCACCGACCGCCTGCCGCTGCAAACTTTGACTTACCTCAGCGCGGTGCGCGTACCGGTCGAGGTGGTGCTCTGGTGGCTGTACGGGGCGGGGGCCGTCCCGGAGCTGATGACGTTCGAAGGCCGCAATTTTGACATCCTCGCCGGCCTGACGGCGCCGCTCGTGGCTTACGTTGGCTTCCGGAACGGGACGCCCCGCCGCGGATTGCTGCTGGGCTGGAACCTACTGAGCCTCGGGCTGCTGCTGAACATTGTCGCCAACGGGTTGCTTTCGTCGCCCACGCCCTTTCAGCAATTCGCCTTCGAGCAGCCCAACATTGCCCTGGCCTACTTCCCCTTCAGCTGGCTGCCGACCTTCGTCGTGCCCGTGGTGCTGTGGACGCACCTGGTTGCGATTCGCCGGGTCTACCGACGCGGGGCTGTGGAGCTCCTGACGGAGCCGGTGGAAAGGAGGGGGTAGGTGCGAGCCGAGGGGGCTTATGGACAAGGGTGGGTTCCGATAACTGGAAGCCTCTCCGGGGCGAAGACCTGCAGTGCGTTTTTGCCATTTGGCAACTGAAAAGCGGATTCGGAGCCGGAGCTTTGTGTCGTTCAAGGTAAAAACGACATGAAAACCATCATCCACGGCTTAATCGGACTTCTTATGAGCTTCGCCGCCTCCGCCCAAATCCCGGCCCACTGGGCCCAGTACACCGTTGAAGATACCGTCAACCTGCCAATTGAAACGAGCTGGGAGCAGTGTTTTCAGCTGAAACTGGAAGAGATCGGCAGTGCAGGGGTGTACAAAGACCTGCCGAAGATCACGCACGCGCAGCCCGTCAACGGGGATTTTACCCAGGTTGGCCACAGCCGCCGCGTTCATTTTGATAACGGAAAGACCCTGCTCGAGACCATTATCCTGTACCAGAAACCCACCGAATTCGCCTACGAACTTTCGGAAATCGAATTGACGCTGAAGCTGTTCGCCCGGCGGGCCCGGGGGCATTTCCGGTACGAGCCGCTGGCCGGTGGCCGAACGCGCGTCGTCTGGACCTACGGCTTTGACCAGCGCAACTTCGTGGCGAAGGGGCTGATCAACCGCTATATTCGCAGCACGCACCGCTTCTGGATGCGGGATACGCTGAGTGCCATCAAACGCCTCAGCGAGGAAAAACAGCGCCTACCGCTATGAAAACGCCCTCCGACCGGCTTCTGGATTACCTCCTGCAGTTTGGCTCCCTGAACCAGCAGCAAACCGAGCTGATCCGGAATTCCGTCCAGGTCAAAACCCTGCGGAAGGGCGAATTCTTCCTGCAGGCAGGGCAGGTGGCGAGGGAGATCGGCTTTATTACCGGCGGCGTGTTCCGGGTGTTGTACTACGACCGCGCGGGCAACGAGGTTACCCGGTATTTCGTCGAGGAGAATCAGTTTATCGTCGACCTCAACAGTTATACCAACCACCTCCCCACCTCGGAGTACATCGAAGCCCTGACCGACTGTGAACTGGTCATTTTCAGCCGCCGGGCGATGGAAACCCTGTCCCAGACGATCCTTGTCTGGGACGCCATCATCCAGAAGATTACGGCCAAGGCCCTGTCGGATAAGGTCTACAAGATCAGCCTGATGATGCCCGGGGACGCCCGTTCGCGGTATGAGTTTTTCCTGGAGAAGTTCCCTAACCTGGCCAACCGGGTACCGCTGCAGTACATCGCTTCCTACATCGGCATCACCAAATCCTCCCTGAGCCGCATCCGGCGGGAGATGGACCGGTGAGGGTACAAAGCGCTCCGTACCGAAATTCCGGCCCGGCTTTGAAAATCCCAGCGGTTTCTTCCCTTACCTGGCCGCCTTTTTCTTCGTCCTCCCCATCTTTAGCTTATACGTCGCTCCCAGCACCAGCCCGCTGCCCTCGTCGCTGCCGTTGAGCCCGGCGTCTTTTTGCAGAAAAAGATCCAGGCTGTGGGCATCGGCCAGGCGGATGCGGGTGCCGGCGCGGTAGCGGAGCTGGTCGAAGCCGCCCGCCTGCTCCGGCGTCGCGACCCGGTAGAAGAGGTCTACCGAGGCAAAGGGCGTCAAGCGGGTCGGGTTGTTGTACGACAGCCCCACTTTGTTACGCAGGTAGCTGCCGGTGGCTACTACGCCTTCTGCATCGTCGCGGAACTGGTGCTGGTAGCGCAGCCGGTAGTCCAGTTCCAGCCCGCCGCCGAGTTTGGTTTCGTAGCTGGCCTCACCGTAGAAGCGGTGGTAGGGTCGGTAGTAGTACAGGTCGGTTTCCTTGTTTTTCTTCAGCCGACCCGTGTAGCGGTAGTAGCCCGCCACTTTCCAGTGTTTGGTCAGTTTGTAGGAAAGGCCGGCTTCGCCCAGGTAGGCCCGGGTCACCTGGAGGTTATCGCTGAACCGTACCTGTGAATTTAGCTGAAGGGCGAAGCGCTTGCTGAGCCGGTAGTCGGCGGAAAGACCGGTCCAGAGGCCGAGCTCGTTGGTCTGGGCCCGGGCCGAAAGCCCAGCCAGCAGCGGCAGCAGGAGTAAGACCTTAGCGGACCGGAGCATCCGCGGGAGCCGGAAGGTGGGTGCGTTGGTCATGCTGGTAGTAGTAAAGGGTGATACGCGCACTATCCTTGAGGAGGTCGAATTCCTGGACCTCGACGCGGTGAACGGGCAGGCTGGTCCGGCGGCGCAGGTCGTCCAGCAGTTCCTCCCGGAAGGCGGGGGCCAGCAGGTCAAGGCGGTCGTAATGCACCGATTTACTCCATTCGCGGCGGATCAGGAGATTGCTTTCCAGGGCGTAGACGCAGCCCAGAATGAGTCCGTAGAGGCTGGCCAGGGTCAGCAGACTGCCCCGGGCGATGGCCCCGATGAGACCCAGGGCGATCACCACGAAGAGGTAGGTCATGTCCTTGGTCCTGAGCCCTTCGGTCCGGTACCGAAGCATCGAGAAAACGGCGAACAGCCCAAAGGCGGCTACGATGGAAAGCTGGACCTGGTTGAGCAGATAGGTGACCAGAAAAATAATCAGGTTAAAGACGAAAAACGTCAGAAAAAGGTCGGTTTTGCGGTAAATCGGGTAATAAATAAACCGGATAATCAGGCCCACCGCCAGGGCGTCGAGGGCCAGGCGGGCGAAGAGCGGATCGCCCGGGAAGGTTTGTCCGAGGATAGTTATGATCGGTAGGATAGCATTTGGCTTGGCGGATGCGTATCAGGATGGGGGTCGGAAACTGCCCTTGGAACTAGTTGACAAAGTCCGCAGCGGCCTGAACCCGGGCGGCTACGTGGCTCTTCAGCTGCGGCAGGGCGGTCGTGAACGCTGAGGCGTTGCTCAGGAAGGAGTAAGGCGCTTTCTCGGCTTCGGTACCCGTGACATAGGGCGTGATCAGACTGTGGTACTGATCCGCCAGGGCGTTCACGCGGGCGGTGGTGAAAACCGACTGGGCAAACTGTTTGACGTACTGTTTGTAGCGGGCGTAATAGACCGGGTCGTCGGCTACGTACCGCAGCAGCGGCCAGCCTGCGCCTACTTCCGTCATCGCCAGCGAGCCCGCCCGGCGGCCACCCATCCCCCCGCCGCCCTGCCCGCTGCCGACGGTATTGGGCATCGACATGTTGTGATCCCAGGGAATCCAGGTCAGCTTGCCCGCCGGCGCATGGTAGAGGTAATAATTATGGGCCATCGCGCCGTAGCTGTCCCAGTTGACGATGGTGTTGTTGACGGCCAGGTACCGGAGGAAATGATCCACGTTGAAGGTCTTTTCCAGCCCCGCCCGCCTGGCCGCCCGGTCCGTCGTGCGGTTGCCGGCATTCAGAGCGGTGATGAACGCCCGGACATCGGTATAATCCGCCGCGGTTTCGTTGTTTTTCTTTTCAAACTGGCTCTGGTTGAAGCTCTGAAAGGTCGATTCGGGCTTGTAGATATTGCCTTCTTTCTCCCCGAACTGGTCGGCCACCATCGTATCGTCGATGACTTCCACCATCGTATAAACGCCGCAGTACTGCCGTCCGCTGCCGAAGTCGATGTAAACCTTGTAAAAAGCCGTCCGGGCCGCCGGAACGCCCGCCAGCAGGAACAGATCGGCGGCCAGTTTCTCCCGGATGAGGGAAGGATCGCTGTAGGCGGGCGACATGCTCAGTTCCTGAAACCCATAAAGCCGCTGGTTGTCGATCTCCGGGTACTGGTCTTCGAATTCGTCCATTTTCAGCCGGAACGGTAGTTTGTATACGCCCTGCCGCCAGGATGCCGACAGACTGGAGTTGCCCTTCAGCCGGAAGCCGACCTGGTTGTACCGCCTGCCGTTGAAGCGGACCGTCAGCGGCACGTAAGCCGGGTCGGCCTTCCCGAACTGCCCGGGCTGGCCACCGGGTACCCCCATCGTTCCGCCGGCCCCAAAGGCCCCGCCGTATTTGGCCGTCATGTCGGTCTGAATGGTTTTCCACTGATCGGCCGTCATCGTAATCTCCAGCGTATTGACGCGGTCCTGGGGAAATACCACGGTATAGTCCGGAGCGGCTTCCCTGCCGTGGGAGGCGGCGGTCCAGTCGGGATTCGAAGCGGTAGGGTCCGCTTTGGGGGCAAGTTCGTCGGGCGTCTTGCAGCCAAAGGCTACCGCCAGCAGAAGGCCAAGGCTCAGGGATGACAGGGTGTTCATCGGGCAGGAAGGGTTTGTGTATACTGGACAGCTAGGGACAGGAGACAGGACTTTGCCCCTGGTCGGCAAGCACGTTCTCTTTTGTCTTTCCTCCGTTTACGCGCGATTGGTAACCACCGTTGCAACAGATATACATTTGTGCCGAACGGGCGCCGCCAGTGCCGACGAAACGGGCTAAAGTGCCGCCCACAAAAAAGCGGTGAACCAGCCTGCGCTGATCCACCGCTTGGGATGCCCGCCTGACCTGCGGTACTTAGTTGTCGCCCTTGATAACGTCGTCGTTGCTGACGGACTTGCCCCGCTTCCGCGGCGGATCAAAGGTCATCTTGCCGATGCAGTAGGAGAAGGTCAGCTTCACGTTCTGGTTGTGCAGGTTGACGATGCTGACCTGCGAGAGCGTGGGCGAATTCATGACGGTTTTCATCCGCACGCCCTGCCCGACGAAGTTTTCGGCCGCCAGCCCCAGGCTGCCCCGCTTGTTGGCAATGTCCTTGCGGATGCCCAGCGAGTAGATGTACATGCTGCCCATGCGGCCCTGCAGCTGCGGCATCGGCCCGCGGAAGAAACTGAAACCCTGGATGCTCCAGCTTTTTGGCAGTACATACTGCGTCATGATCCGGCCGCCGATGCTCAGACCGGCGTTGCTGATGGTCACCGACCGACCATCCCGACCCGGTGTCTGGCCTTCCATGTAGACTCGGAAGATGTCCAGTCCGCCGTTCAGCGTCCATTTCGGCGTCAGGGTGGTGTTGAAGAAGACGTTGGCTCCGACGGTGCGCTGCACCCCGATGTTCTGGAAGGTGGTGATGATTGCGCCCGCCAGGGTGTCCGACGGCAGCCGCACCATGGTGATGGCGTTGTTGGTCAGCCGCCCGAACAGGGCCGTGTTTACGTAGGTTTTGCCCATGTTCCGGCTCAGGCTGAGCTCGACATTGTCGGTCAGTTCGGGGTTCAGCGTCGGGTTGCCGACCATGATCTGCTGCGGGTTGGCGGCGTTCACGTTCGGGTTCAGCTGCTGGAGCCCCGGCCGCTGGATGCGGCGGTTGTAGGCGGCTTTGAGCGTCGTGCCTTTGAAAGTTTTCGAGACGTTGATGCTCGGAACCAGGTTGCTGTAGTCCGGGATCGGCAGGGCGACGTTCTCGTTCGAGCGGGCCGTGATCCCGGTATGTTCGTAACGCGTCCCGATCTTGAACGTATACTTCGAAGGCGTCGCGTAGGTGTAGGAAACATAGGCGGCCTCGATGTTCTGCTGGTAGTTCAGCGAACCCGACGGATTGAATGGATCAATGCCGTAAGGGCCGTCGCCGATGGCCGTGCGGTATTCGAAGCGGCTGTCGACCTGCCGGCGGATGAGTTTACCCCCCACCTCAAACAGCTGATTCTTCCGGATGGGCGTCTGGTAGTCGGTCTGGAAGGTCAGCTCGGAGTTGGTGTTGTTGTTGATGTTCTGCTGGTGCAGCACCGGATTGCCCAGGGTGTTGAGCAGGTCAGCGTAAAAATTGTTGACCAGGCCCGTGCGGCTGTACTGGGTCGAAATGGTCCATTCCTGCTGCGGCTTGAAGGTGCGGACGTAGTCGACGTTGATATCGACCGAGTTCGACAGATCGCGGCGGTCGACGTCGCGGTTGGTCGAGCCGACGGTTCTTCCGTTAAAGAAGGTATTGGTGAGCTGGTTTTGATCCTGGATGAAGTTCCGGGTACCGAAGCGGACGTTGGCCGTCAGCGACTGCGTTTTGCCCAGGTCGTAATCAAAGCCCAGGGTGTACTGCCCGAAGATCGGCCGGTCGAAGGCCGTAGCCGTCTGCGTGGAACGGAACGGCTGGCCGTCGCGGTAGGTCGTCTGGTCGAGGCTCGACGACTGCCGGTTGTACATCGCCCGGCCGAAGCCGCCTAGCGTAATGCCGAGCTTGCCCTGGCGGAAGGAGCCGTTCAGGCCCAGGTTGGAGCCCCGGATGCCTACGCCGGCGTCGACGTTCAGCGTCAGGCCGTGCAGGGTGTTTTTCTTCGTGATGATGTTGATGATCCCCGCCGCGCCTTCGGCATCGTACTTGGCCGAGGGGCTGGTGATTACCTCGACGGTCTTGATCATGTCCGCCGGCAGCTGCTTCAGGGCGTCGGCTACGTTCGCCGCCACGATGGTCGAGGGCTTGTTGTTGATCAGGACGCGGATGTTCTGGCTGCCGCGCAGGGAAACGTTGCCGTCGAGGTCCACCGACAGCATTGGGACTTTCTTGAGCACGTCCGAAGCGTCGCCGCCCCGGGAAGTCAGGTCTTTCTCGGCGTTGAACACCAGCCGGTCGACCTTTTCCTCGATCATGGCCCGCTGGCCCGTCACGTTCACTTCCTGGAGCATCCGAACATCGGCCGGCAGCATGACCGTCCCGACGTTCAGGTCCGTATTCTTTTCCAGCTTCAGGTTCTTCGACTCGATGGTTTTGTAGCCGATGAAGGTATACTGCAGCCGGTACTCACCCGCCGCCAGCTTGCTGAGGGTGAACTTGCCTTTGGCGTCGGTAGTGGTGCCGTCGACGGGCTTACCCGTCTTGGCGTTCAGCAGGGCGACGGTCGCAAACTCAACGGGCTGGTTGCTGGCCGAATCGGCGAGGACCCCCACGATTTTGGCGTTGCCTTTGGGCGTATCATCGCCCTGGCCGGGAATGAACTCCTTGTTAGCACGGCGGTCCTGGCCACCGCCGAAGCCGCCTCCTCCCGGAGGGCCAAATTGCGCCCAGGTCGGGCCGGATAAAAGAGCAAGGGAAAGGAGCAGGGCGGGTAAGTGAGGCTTCATGGTTGTCCAGGCTTCATGGTTGTCCAGATTGTATTCGGTTCGACAAAGAACGCTACCCGTATACGAAAAGAAAAACGAGTGTCGAAGCATAGCTGGAATTCGCCGACGAACGGGAAAATCGCGTCTATGAATGACGTTTAACTATTGACGTTTGACGGGTTAGGTGACCCGGGATGTATGCCGTATAGGTGAAGCTCAACGGGCAAGCCGCAAAAACCGACCCGGCAAAACAGCGTCCAGGGACACTGCCTCGCCGGGCCGGCCGATCAATCAGGTTGTATGTTTACTTACCGGCGGCTACCGCAGGGGCCTGCGCGAACTCACCGTTGATCTTCAGCTCCACTTCGTCGCTGACCGGGCTCATCGCGCCCGTAGAACCCACGCCGAAGTCGGAACGCTTCACCAGGCCGCTGGCCCGGAAGCCGACTTTCGTTGTTTTGCCCCGCTGGTTTTCCATCGTTACCGGACCGTTCATGATGACGTCCAGGGAAACCGGCTTCGTCACACCGTGCATGGTCAGGTTACCGTTCAGTTTGTACTTTTTGCCTTCAACTTTCTGGAAGGACGTGCTTTTGAAGTTCAGGGTCGGGAATTTGGCTACGTCGAAGAAGTCCGGGCTCTTCAGGTGGGTGTCGCGGCGATCGTTATCGGTGAAAATGCTGCTGGCGTCGGCCGTCAGTTCAAACACGGCATCGGTCAGGTCCGGCTTAGCGGCCGTCAGCGTGGCGTCGAACGACTTGAAGTTGCCATCCACGTCGGTCAGCATCATGTGAACGATCGTAAAGCCAACGCGGCTGTGGGCTTTGTCGAGGTTCCAGGTCTGGGCATAGGCTCCGAAAGAGGCAGCCGCAAGGGCAAGCGATAGAAACAGACGTTTCATGAAGAGTAAGTATTTTATGGTTAAACATGCAATCCGGCCATCCCATCGGCCGCGGCCTGTTTTCCGGATTCTTACTCAAAGAACGACAGTCCACCGGATAAATAAAACAAACAATAGAGCAGTAGGCCGAATGTATCGACCAACTGGCGCTTTTCGGCAATGAACAGGTTTTCAAAATTCGTGTAAGTACAGGAAAGGGACTGAACCCGGTGCCGGACGGAACGGGAATTACGAAAATTACCAAAAATCGTTCGGCTTTGTCGACAGACTGAAGGATCTTTGCTGAGTATAAAGGTAACCCGGGGTACTTCTCTCAATAGGGCGGACCCCTGTCCTAACGGGACTTTTTAGGTTCGCATTTTTTATGTTCATCATATGGTTAATCGCAAAAGACCGGCAGCTTGACCGGTTTTTTTGTGCCCGTTCGGCGCGAAAAAGCGCGTCCCGGCCCATGGTAGCGAAAGCCGGGCGAATGAAGCGCGGCCGTTTGGTGTTAGGGCAGTACATATGAAAAAATTACTTAAGACCATGGTTTGGCTTCTACTCATTGCGCTGCTGCTGGTTCTGGGCGGAGTTGCCTTTCTGTACCTGGCTCCGCAGATCGGCGGCTCTCCTTCGGGGGAACGCCTGCGCCGGATCGAAGCTTCTCCGCGGTACAAGGACGGTAGTTTCCAGAACGTCATCTAAACGTCCCTCGACATGTCGGCCCGCCAGATGGTCGAATCGACCTGGAAGGTCATCACGGGCATTCCCGGCGCAGAACCGGACCAGCCGATCCGGACGGTCCCCTTCGATCAGGCTCGGTTTGCCGGGACAGGCAGCCCCGACGAGGTGGCCGTCGGCTGGTTCGGTCATTCCTCCCTGCTGATCCGGATCGAGGGCCAGACGCTGCTGACCGATCCCGTCTTCGGTGAGCGGGCCTCGGTGGTGTCCTTCCTGGGCCCTAAACGGTTTCCCTACGACCGGTACATGGACGTGGCCGGCCTGCCGCCCGTGGATGCGGTGCTGCTGTCCCACGACCATTACGACCACCTGGATTACGGAACGGTGCAGCAGCTGCGGGGCAAAGTCAAGCGGTTCATCGTGCCGCTGGGCGTAGGCGCACATCTCGAACAATGGGGCATTGATCCGGCGGCTATTACCGAGCTGGACTGGCACGAATCCACGAAGCTGGGGCAGCTCACGCTGGTCTGCGCCCCGGCGCGCCACTTTTCCGGCCGGGGCTTTCGCCGGAACGGTACGCTCTGGTGCTCCTGGGTGCTGCTGGGAACGCAGAAACGGGTTTACCACGGGGCTGATTCAGGCTACTCGCCCAGCTTCAGGGCCATCGGGGCGCAGTACGGGCCTTTTGACCTGGCACTGCTGGAGTGCGGGGCCTATAACGAGGCCTGGGCCAGCATTCACATGATGCCCGAGGAAACGGCCCAGGCCGCCCGTGACCTCAACACCCGGCTGCTGATGCCCATCCACTGGGCCAAATTCAACCTGGCGCTACACACCTGGCGCGATCCGATCCGGCGATTGCTGCCCAAAGCTGCCGAACTGGGCGTGCCCCTGGCCACCCCGCGCATCGGGGAAGTGCTCGTCCTGGGTCAGCCCGTACCGACAACGCTCTGGTGGGAGGAAGTGGGTAGGGAGACGAACTGAGCTCCTTTAGGGGGCATGGAACGTCGTCATTTTATCCGAACCGCCGGCGCTTTGGCGGGTGCCGTAGCCGTAACCGGCCCGGACGCCCTGGCGCGGGCGCCCCAACGCAAGAATAAACTCCCGAAATGGAAGGGCTTTAACCTGCTCGATTTCTTTTCGCCCAATCCCGGCCCTTCGCGCCGCGCGACGACCGAAGACCACCTGAAGTGGATCCGCGACTGGGGCTTCGATTTCGTGCGGCTGCCGATGGCCTACCCGCACTACGTCAAATTTGACCGCAGCCGGAACATCACCCCCGAGGAAGTGTACCAGATCGACGAGGCCGCCGTGGAGCGGATCAACAAGCTGGTCGAACTGGCCCACAAACACGATCTGCACGTCAGCCTGAACCTGCACCGCGCCCCGGGCTACTGCGTCAACGCGGGTTTCCACGAGCCTTACAACCTCTGGACCGACCAGGCGGCCCTTGACGCTTTCTGCTACCACTGGAATTTCTGGGCAAAGCAGTACAAACGGGTTTCTTCAAAGAAAATCAGCTTCGATCTGCTGAACGAACCCGGGATGCGGGCAGACATGAACGACCAGCACTCCAAACGCAGCTCGGTACCCGGGCCGGTCTACCGGAAAATGGCCCTGGCCGCCTCGGAGGCCATCCGGAAAGAAAACAAAAAGCACCTGGTCATCGCCGACGGCAACGATACGGGCTCCACGGTCATTCCCGAAATTGCCGATCTGGACATCGCCCAGAGCTGCCGGGGGTACAATCCGGGCATAATTTCCCACTACAAGGCCCCCTGGGCGATGAAGGACGTCGACAACCTGCCGGAGCCCAAATGGCCGGGCCAGGTCGGGGATCGGTATCTCAGCCGCGAGCTGCTGGAAACCTTCTACAAACCCTGGATCGAGCTGGTGAATAAGGGCGTGGGCGTCCACTGCGGCGAATGCGGCTGCTGGAACAAAACGCCCCATAACGTCTTCCTGGCCTGGTTTGGCGACGTGCTGAATATCCTGTCGACCAACGACATTGGCTTTGCCCTGTGGGAGTTTATCGGCGACTTCGGCGTGCTGGACTCCCGCCGCGCCGACGTGGCCTATGAAGACTGGTACGGCCATAAGCTGGACCGCAAGCTGCTGACGCTGATGCAGAACGCCTGAGCCCGTAGACCCTGACCAGACACAAAAAGCGGTTCGCCGCCTGGATTGGTACCTCCTCATTGCGGGAGGCGCCAATCCGGGTGGCGAACCGCTTTTTGGTATCTGCACCGGCGGGTCTGGCGCCAAGGCCAGCCGCCGCACTCCAAACCCAGGGCGGCTCCGTGACTGCTTCAGGCTGGCAGATTTTGTTCAGGTGAACCGGAGGAAGCGTTTTGGGCAGGTTAGCATATTTTTTCAAAAAACAGCAGCGCTATGCAACGTTATTTTCCGAGAATTACTCCTTACCTCTTATAGTCCCTTATAAAGCTGAGTGCCTTTTTGCCAATAGTATATTAGGAGAAATTGGCTTATTGCCGGAAAGAATTTTAATAATCAAAAAAAAGTTTAGGGGATATTTTGCCAATTGGTAGATTCCGACTTCATTTCAGAAAAATGCCTGACCTATTCATTTCTACTTAACAACAAATCTATTTTTCATGAAACACCTTTTACGTTTCCTGATAGGTTTGTCGCTTATTCCGACACTCCTATACGGGCAGACCCGAAGTATTTCGGGAAAGGTTACCTCATCCGAAGATAACTCCGTCATGCCGGGGGTATCGGTAACCGTCAAAGGAACGACAACGGGGGTAATTACCTCACCCAACGGGCAGTACCAGATTAATCTCCCCGCCGGAGCCAGGGTACTGGTATTTTCGTCGATCGGCTTCGAAGCGCAGGAAGTAACGGTCGATAACCGGACAACGGTCGACGTCGTGCTGAAACCCGATACCCGGCAGCTGTCGGAGGTCGTCGTGACGGCCGTAGGGATTGCCCGCGAAAAGAAAGCGCTCGGCTACTCCGTATCCACCATCGACAATACCAAGCTGGCCCAGATCTCGGAACCAGACCCCCTGCGGGCGCTGACCGGTAAAGTAGCCGGGGTGAACATCCAGAGCTCGGGCGGTGCCGCGGGCGGCTCCACCAACATCAACATTCGGGGGAACTCGTCGCTCTCCAATAACAACCAGCCGCTGTTCGTCGTCGACGGCGTTCCCTTCGACAACTCGACCTTCAACACCGATGGCGGGTTTGCGTCCGGGGCGACCTTCACCAACCGGGCCTTCGACCTCGATCCCAACAACATTGAGTCGATGACCGTCCTGAAAGGGGCCGCCGCTGCCGCACTTTATGGCTCGCGGGCTGCCAACGGGGCCATTATCATCACGACCAAAAACGGAAAGAAGAAGACCAAGAAAGGGCTGGAAATCGCCTACAATACGTCCTACTCCCAGGAATCCATCGCCGGTCGGCCGGAATTCCAGACGACCTACGGCCAGGGTACGGAATGGGATACCCGTTACGGCGTATTCGGTTCCTGGGGCGCCCCGTACTCGTCCATCGACTCCATCCTGCACCCGGTGGGCGTTCGGTACCCGAGCGTCTTTCCGGAACTGGTGGGCAAGAAGGTCAAGTACGAGTCGTTTTCGCAGCAGAACTACGACAACTTCTACGAAAAAGGCCATGTCTTCGAAAATGCCCTCAATATTTCGGGCGGCAGCGAGAAAGGAAGCGTAACGGCCGGTTTCTCCCGCACCTCCAACAAGGGGATCGTGCCGTTCAACACCATCGACCGGACCAGCTTCAACATCGGCGGGAAAGCCCAGCTTGATAACGGCTTCTACATCAACGGGTCGATGAACTACGTCAACACCTCGCAGCAGTCGCCCCAGCTGACGGCGTCCAACGCGAGTGGTCCGTCGGCCATCGAAATCCTGCCCTGGACGCCCACCAGCTACGACCTGACGAATTACCCCTTCACGAACCCCATTACCGGCGGCAGCGTCTACGACCGCTTCGGGATCGATAACCCGTACTGGTCGGTGCGCAACAGCCCCTTCACCAGTAAGGTGGACCGCTATTTCGGTAAGTTCACCATTGGTTTCGACCCCCTGAGCTGGCTGAACGTGCAGTACACGGCCGGCTTCAACGCCTATACCGACCGCCGGCGGAGCGTCAACGGCCGGGGCGGGGAAGTCTTCCCGAACGGGAACGTGACCGACGATAACATCTACCGCCAGGAACTGGACGGTAACCTGCTCATCACGGCCAACAGGGATTTCGGGGACGACTGGAACCTGCGGGCCATCGTGGGCCAGAACATCAACCAGCGGATGACCGACCGGCAGGTGGTGTTCGGGGATGGCATCATCGTGCCGGGCATCAACGACCTGGACAATACCCGGACGCAGCTGACCAACGGCGGAAACCTCAGCAAACAGCGGTTTATCGCCTTCTTCGGCGACTTCTCGCTGTCCTTCCGGAACTACGCCTTCTTCAACGTCGTGGCCCGGAACGACATTTCGTCTACGCTGCCGAAAGGCAACCGGAGCTATTTCTATTCCGGTGCCAACGGTTCGCTGGTTTTCACCGACTGGCTGAAGATGAATTCCCGGATACTTTCCTTCGGGAAGGTGCGCATGGGCTATACCGTCGTCGGGAACGAGGCCAGCCCTTACCAGACGCAGACGCTGTTCAACATCAACCCGATCTATACCAGCCCCGCGCCGATTGACAATGCTGCGCCCTTCAACGGGATCAACGTCATGACCCAGAGCAACCGCCTCGGCAGCGCTACCCTGCAGCCGGAATTCATCCGCGAATTCGAGGCCGGAACGGAACTGCGGTTCTTCAACAACCGGATCGGGCTGGACATGACCTATTACCGCAAGATCAGTACGGCCCAGATCTTTACCGTCGACGTAGCGCCTTCCTCAGGCTACACCACCCGGGTGGTTAACCTCGGGAAAGTAAAGAACGAAGGGATTGAAATCGGGCTGGACGCCACCCCGGTGCAGCTCAGCAACGGCTTCAAGTGGAACGTCTACGCGGCCTTCACCCGCAACCGGAACCTGGTCCTCGACCTGGGTGGTCCGTCCGAACTGACCTACAGCCCCATCACTACCACCATGGGCAGTATTCACATGGTAGGCCGGCCGTACGGGCAGATCCGCGGGGAGTATTACCTGCGTGACGACGAAAACAACCTGCTGATCAACCCGCTGACGGGTAAGGCTATCCTGGCCGACCGGCAGGGACCTGTCGGGGACCCGAACCCCGACTTCACGCTGGGGGTCACCAACACGTTTAGCTACAAAGGCTTTACCTTCCGCTTCCTCGTCGACTGGAAACAGGGCGGCGACCTGCTCTCCATCTCGGTTTCCGAAATGCTGAGCCGGGGGGTAACCCGCGACAACGAGGACCGCAACCAGGTGCTGGTGCCGCCGGGTGTCCTGGGTGATCCCAATACCAAAAAGCCCATCCTGACGGCCGACGGCAAGAAACAGCCGAACAACATTCCCATCTCGGTCAACGAGTTCTACTTCGGTACCGGTGCCTTTGCCGGCAGCCAGGGAACGGCCGATGAATTCCGGGTCTGGGATGCCACGGTATTCCGCCTGCGGGAAGTGGCCGTCGGTTATCAGCTGCCGACGGGCTGGCTGAAGAAGACGCCCTTCGGTTCGGCCACGCTTTCGCTCTCCGGCCGGAACCTGTGGTACCTGGCCCCCAACTTCCCGAAGTACATGAACTTCGACCCGGAAGTGAACTCGCTGGGAGCCGGCAACGCCCAGGGCTTCGACCTGGTAGCCATTCCGACTACGCGGCGGATTGGGGTTAATTTGCGTGTAACCTTTTAATAATGAGCGAAAGAGTGAAAGAGTGATAGAGCGGTCCGTCGCAACGGCGAATAGGTCCGTTTCCTTCTCTACGTTCACGCGTACTTCACTCTTTCACTCTTTCGCTCTTTCGGTCATTCACTCATTACCAAAAGATATGAAGAAACTTCTCACCCTTTGCACTGCCCTCAGCCTGGCTGTGGCCACCAGCAGCTGCAATGACTTTCTCGATATAAACGTCGACCCCAATACGCCTGCCCAGCCGGTGCTGGATCTGCTCCTGCCCGCCACCCAGGTGTCGATGGGCATGCAGATTGGCGGAGGCTCGATCAACCGTATTTCGACGGTGGTCGTCCAGCACGCCACCCAGAACCTGACGAGCCGGTTTGACTTCAACGGAGCCACGTTCCAGACGGCCTGGAATAATATTTACGCCGAAGCGCTCAACGACCTGGAGATTATCATCAAACAGGGCACCGAACGCAACCAGTGGGGATATGTCGGCATCGCCAAATTGCAGAAAGCCTACATCTACAGCGTGCTGGTCGACCTCTGGGGCGATGTGCCCTTTACGGAAGCCGCCGGCGGAGCCGCGAATCTGAACCCGAAGTTTGACAAGGGGGAGGACATCTATAAGGCCCTGTTTCCGCTGATCGACGAAGGCATCGGCGATCTCAACAAAACGCCGTACATCTCACCGGGGAACAGCGATATGTTCTACCGTGGCGACCGGACGCTCTGGATCCGGATGGCCAACAGCCTGAAGCTGAAACTGCTGAACCAGATTCGGCTCGTACCGGCGGAGCGGGAACGCGTCGTGCGGGATATCAACGCCCTCATTGCCGGCAACCAGCTAATTTCGACCAACACCCAGGACTTTACCTTCCGGTTTGGTACTACCGAGACGCCCCAGAACCGCCACCCGGTTCACATCAGCGAATACCGGGCGACGAAGGACTTCTGGATGGATCAGGGCTTCATGGAGCGGCTCTACAATGCCGACGATCCGCGGCTGCGCTACTACATCTACCGCCAGACCAACAACGCAGGGGTAAGCTTCACGCGGACCAGCAACGGATACGGTGGCCGCTACACGGGCGATCCCACGGGGGCACCGGCCGATAACGCCGTTCGGGCTACCTTCGGCATCTATCCCTACGGTGGTCTCTACGACAACAACCCGATCACCGGGCTGCCCACGACCAACCAGTTCCTCACCAACGTGGGAGCCAACAGCCCAGCTGCGCACCGGGTGGTGGCCACGACCGACGGCTCCGGGGCCGGGATCTTTCCCATCATCACGAATGCCATGGTGAACTTCATCCTGGCGGAAGCGGCGCTGACGCTGGGTACCCAGGGTAATGCCCGGACGTATCTGCAGAACGCGATTACCGCTCATCTGAACAGCGTCAACACCTTCGTGCAGAGCGCCGGCAACTCCGGAACGCCTCTGCCCGCGGCAACCATCACGGCCTTCGTCAACAACCGCCTGGCTCAGTACGATGCCGCGGACGCCGCCGGAAAACTGCGGCTGGTCATGACCGAGAAGTACATTGCCACCTTCGGCAACGGCATCGAGGCTTACAATGACTACCGTCGCACGGGCCTGCCCGAACTGATGGCGCCGATCTCGCCGCTGAACCCCTTCCCCCTGCGCTTTACCTATTCGCTGCGGGAACTGACCACCAACCGGAACGCGCCGGAACAGAACTCGCTGATTAAACCGGTATTCTGGGATTTGTAACATGAAGCCTAAAAAGCCTATGAAACGCCTGACAGTCTATATTCTTTCCATTATCGGCTGGTGCTATCTGGACGCCTGCCAGACCAAAGATCCGATTATGCCCGCGCCCAACGGAGCCGTGGCCGTAACGAAGGTGAATCCGGAAAAAGCCTATTTCGACGTCGCCAACCTGGCCAATGCCGAGTTTCAGTTCGAGCTGCGGGGTGAAGATTTCGGGCGGAATGTCCCGGTAAAGGCCATCGAACTCTGGATCGGGCTGAACGCCCCGCGCGTTACCCTGACGTCGGCCATGACCGCCTGCGGAAACGGGGTGAACTGCCTCTACCCGGCCGCCGCCCTGGCCCCGCTGCCCAGCCGGCTGGGTACGTCGGATCGCCTCCTGCGGACCATCGAAACCCTGCCGGCTACGGTAACCATCAAAGCGTCGGATGCTGCAACGGCGGTCGGCACCCAACTGTCGGCCCTGCGGCTGAATGATACCTTCCAGGTGAAGTTTGTCGTCCAGACCCAGGACGGTCGCCGCTTCGACGCCTTCCACGACGGCATCTGCGACGAAACGCGCGGCCAGGTCGGCGACTGCCGCCTCGTCATCCGGGTCGATAACCGGAAGGCGCTTTATCAGCCGCTACGGTAGATAGTTAAAAATTAAAAGTTAAAAATGAAAAGTAGCTTCGCCTGTCAGTCAGCTAATGGGCAGAGCTACTTTTCATTTTTAACTTTTAATTTTTAATTCCTCAACAGCTTCCATCCGAACAAACCGGCCCCTGCGCCGCTGTCTCCTGGTAGGTTTGCTGCAGGGCTTCCAGGAAGACGCTGCTGGGCTGGGCGCCGGAAATGCCGTATTTGCGGTCGATGACGAAGAACGGTACGCCGCGGATGCCGAGTGCCTGGGCTTCCTGTTCGTCGTGACGCACCTCCGTGGCCAGCTCGTCGCTCTGCAGCAAGGTACGGACCTCGGCGGCATCCAGACCGATTTCGGCTGCCAGCCGGATCAGCGTGTCGGGATCGTCGACGCGCTCGCCTTCTTCGAAATACGCTTTCAGCAGCCGTTCCTTGGCCGCATCCTGTTTGCCGTAGCGAGCCGCCAGGTGGATGAGGCGGTGGGCGTTAAAGGTATTGGCGGGAGCGGCCTTGTCGAGCTGGAAATTCAGCCCGGCCTGGGCCGCCTGGGCGGCGACACGCTGCTGCATCTGCTCGGCCCACTCCACGCTCTGGCCGTACTTATGGGCCAGGGTCTCCGTCAGGGACACACCCGGCTGGGGCTGGCTGTGCGGGTCCAGCTCAAAGCTATGCCAGACTACTTCTACTTCTCCGGCCTGGGGAAACTGGGCCAGGGCCTGCTCAAAATGCCGTTTGCCGATGTAACAGAAAGGGCAGACGACGTCGGACCATATTTCAACTTTCATAGCGATAGCGGTTGGTTAGCTGCGCCCGGGGGCGTATGGTCAGCAAACGGGTTCTACCCCGTGATCGGTTCCGCCGGGGCCGGTAAGGCAGTCGTCTTGTGGAGCTCAGGCGGATAGCCCGATTTTTCCTACTTTAGTTAAATTATTGATCATCAATGGCTTGTCGGATACAGTCAGCAGGTGCCGAAGTCTTTTACGCAAGATTAACGAACCTTTAATCCAACCTTAACTAGGTTTTAATACGGCAGACGGAGCTTTGTAACCCAATGAGCCCGAACCAGGGCTCAGCGGTTTTTTTATAACGTTGAGTAGATCAGAAAAGCCTAGGCTGGTAGCTCTGGCTTTTTTTATACCCTTTTGGGTAGCGTATAAAGGTACAAGGTTCAACAGGCAGCAGGAAGCAGAAACAAGGGTAGGAAAAGCCGTTACTTTTAAGCGTACTTTAATGCGCTAAGTATTTATACTTAGTAAAAATAGACTATAATTACTCCGCTTTGTGTTTGGCTAACCAAGCGGCTTGTTAGCCCCCTCGTTTTTTCTCCACCCAGGAGTCTGGGTAAGTTTCCTTTATGCTTATAATGACTACAGAACGGGAGCGTCTGGATGCGCTGAACAGCTACCAGATTATGGATACGCTTCCCGAATCGGAATATGACGCCCTGACGCGCCTGGCTTCCTACATTTGCCAGACCCCGGTGGCGCTTATTTCTTTATTGGATGATTACCGGCAGTGGTTCAAGTCGGTCCAGGGAATGGACCTCCGGGAAACACCCCGGGAACACGCCTTCTGCAATTACGCCATTCAGAATCCGGGTCAGCTGCTGGAAGTGCCGGATGCGCGGCTGGACGAACGGTTTGAACAATCCCTTTACGACCGACGATCCGGCAGTAATTTTTTACGCGGGCGTACCGCTGGTGACCCCGGAAGGGGCGGCCCTGGGAAGCTTCTGCGTGATTGATCACAAGCCGAATGCGCTATCGCCCGCCCAGCGGGAGGCGCTAATGACGCTGGCCGGGCAGGTAACCAACCTCCTGGAGCAACGCCGCCTCAACCTGATCCTGAGCGATGAACAGCGCAAGTTACAGGAGCTCAATGAGGAGCTGACCGAGCAGAAAACCATGCTGCAGGCGGTCTTCGACCAGACATCAGCGGGCCTGGTGCTCTACGAGGCCGTCTGGGAAGACGGGTTGATCGTCGACTTCCGGTTTGCGTTAACCAACCAGGCCAACGCCCAGACGACCCACCGGAGCGTGGCCGAAATGACCGGAAATAACCTCCTGGACCTGTTTCCAACCACTAAAGAAAAGGGGTTTTACGACCAGTTGGTGCAGGTACTGACGACGGGTCAGCCCGAGCGTTTCCAGCAGCGTTACCAGGGCGATTCCATCGACGCCTACATCGACGGCACCCTCCTTCGGCTGGGCGAGCGGGTTCTGTTTACCTACGCGGATGTGACGGCCATGACCCGGCAGAATCAGGCCCTGGAGCAGGCCCGGCAAACGGCCGAAGAGGCTCTTGAATTACGCGATACCTTTCTGGCCAACATCAGCCACGAGCTGCGGACGCCCCTGACCTCTATCCTGGGCTTTTCGGAATTGCTGGCTGGTCAGCAGCCCACCGAGACCGGCGAAAGCTACGTCCGCCACATCCAGGGAGCAGGACAGAACCTGCTGCGGCTGATCAACAACCTCCTGGATTCGGTCAAGCTTGAATATGGCCAGCTGGTGCTGGAGCCGGTTCAGACGTCGCTGGCGGAGGTGATGGAGACGGTCGGGAGCCTGGTTGCGCTCCAGGCCGGCCAGAAAAATCTGGAATTCAACCTGCAGGTTGCCCCTTCCCTGCCCGTGTGGGTCGAGGCGGATTCGGTGCGGCTGGGGCAGGTGCTGCTCAACCTGTGCAGCAATGCCGTTAAGTTTACCGAGCGGGGGCAGATTACCCTGACCGTTGCGGCCCAGCGGCCAAGCCCCAGCCAGCTGACGGTCCAATTCCGGGTCAGTGATACGGGAATCGGCATTCCGCCGGACCAGCAGGCGCAAATCTTCGAACGCTTCGCCCAGTCATCGGTAACCGTAAGCCGCCGCTACGGAGGAACGGGCCTGGGGCTGAGCATTGCCCGCGGGCTGGTAACGCAGATGGGCGGTACCATCAGCTTACAGAGTAAGCCCGGGCAGGGAACAACCGTGGAGGTTGTGCTGCCCTTTACGGTTCCAATGGCCGCCGCGGGGGAGAACGAGCCCGAAACCGAAGCCATGCCCTTGCTGCCGCCCGATCTGACGGTCCTGGTGGTGGACGACAATCCTTTCAACCAGAAGCTGGCCCATGTTTTTCTGAGCGCCTACGGCCTGCAGCCCCAGATGGCCGGCAACGGCCTCGAAGCCCTGGCCGCGATCCGGGCCAAAGTGCCGGATGTGATTCTGCTGGATATCCAGATGCCCCTGATGGACGGCTATCAGACTGCCCGCCACATCCGAAACACGCTCCAGCTGCCGGTGCCCATCATTGCGGTGACCGCCAATACCCTGACCAGCGAGCGGGATTCCTGCCTGCAGGCGGGGATGAACGACCACCTCTCCAAGCCCTACACCAAAGCGCAACTGGGGGCAAAAATCGGGAAATGGAGTGCCTACCGGCGTAACCTGGCCCCGCTGCCAACGGACCAGCGGTTCCGAAGCCGGATCCACGCGGCCCATCTCCGCAACTCCTTCGCGAGCGTCTACGACCTGATGGGCGAACTGCTGGCGTCTTTCGGAGAGGAATGGCCCGAAAAACTAAAATTTCTGTCTTCGCTGCTGGAAAGCGGTGAGTTTGCTGCCTTCCGGTCGGCCGGCCAGTCGTTCCGGTCGTCGCTCTACGCCATGGGCATGTACCAGGCCGCCGAACGGCTCCAGCAACTGGAAGAACAGCTGGAGGTGCTTTCAAGCTACGATCTGGACCTGCGGTTCAATTGGTTCATCGACCTGGTGGAGGAAAGCATTACCGGTTTGGGAGTGATATTACGGGATACGCAACGGTGAATTGATTACAGCATACGCAACGATGAATTGGGACGAGGAAACCCTGGAACGGCGGCGCCTGGCCGCCCTGGAAAGGTACCAGATTCTGGATACGCTGCCAGAGGACGAATATGATGCCATCACCCGGCTGGCTTCGCAAATTTGCCAGAAGCCCATGGCCGCCATTACCTTACTGGATGAGCGGCGGGCCTGGATGAAATCCGCGCGGGGGCTTCCGCTCCGGACGCTGGACCGGGAGGAGGCCTTTTGTAACTACGCAACGAATGGGGAAGGCCAGCTGCTGATCATACCCGATGCCCGGCAGGATGCCCGCTTCGCCGAAAACCCGCTCACCACGGGTACGCCCCACGTAACGTTTTACGCCGGAGCGCCCCTGATTACCCCGACCGGAGAAGCCCTGGGCAGCCTCTGCGTAATGGATCAGCAGCCGGGTCAGCTGGGGGAAGAACAGCAGGAAATGTTGCAGCTGCTGGCCCGTCAGGTGATCAGCCTGCTGGAAAAACGCCGCACGAACACCCAGCTCATCCGGCATCAGGTCGAACTGGTGGCCGCCAACCAGCTGCTGCAGAGCGTTGTCGACCATACCCCCGCCGGGCTGGCGCTGTTTACCCCCATTCTGGATGCCGACGGAGCCATCGTCGATTTCCGGTATACCCTGACCAACGCGGCCAATGCCGAAACCACCCGTACACCCGTGGAGGCCATGGTGGGCCGGCCCCTGCGGGAGGTATTTCCCGACATTGTTCATACGGACGTCTTTGAAACCATGGCCCGGGTAGTCCAGACCGGCGAGCCGGAATCCATCCAGCAGCACTACCGGATCGGCTCGATGGATGCCCATGTCGAGGGCGCCTTCCGGGCCGTGGGCGACAGCGTGCTGTTTACCTTCATGGACGTAACCAAGCTGGTCTGTGCGCAGAGAAAGGCCGAGGAAGCCCTGCAGGTCCGCGATCTTTTCCTGGCCAATGTCAGCCACGAGCTGCGAACGCCCCTGAATTCCATTCTGGGCTTCTCGGAACTGCTGATGGACCGGATTGAGGCGACCGAAGAAAAGGGCTACGTCAACAACATCCGCCTGGCGGGCCGGAGTCTGCTGCAACTCATCAACAGCCTGCTGGACCTGGCCAAGCTCGACTCCGGCCAGCTGGAAATTGAACAGGCCCCTACCTCCCTGGCCGAAGTCCTGGAGACCGTCAGCAGCATGATGACCGTACAGGCGGGTCAGAAAGGCCTGCAGTTCATCACCCGGACGGATTCGGACCTGCCCGCTCAGGTTGAATCAGATCCCCTGCGGCTGACCCAGATCCTGCTCAACCTCTGCGGCAATGCCGTTAAATTCACCACGCAGGGCCGGGTGGAACTCGTCGCCCGGATCCAGGCGCAGGATGTCCATACCGTAACGGTGGGCTTTCAGGTGACCGATACGGGCATCGGTATTCCCGCCGATCAGCTCAGCCGCATTTTCGACCGGTACACCCAGTCGTCGGCCTCGACCTCCCGGCATTACGGCGGAACCGGGCTGGGCCTGAACATTGTCCGGAATCTGGTGAGCCAGATGGGCGGCCAAATTTCGGTGGAAAGCGAACCCGGGAACGGAACGGCCATGACCGTGACGCTGACCTTTCCCCGCCTGGCTGTGCCGGTGATCGCCCCGTCCCGCTCGGCTGCGGAAGCCTCCGTGCTGCCGGCGGATCTGAAGGTGCTGGTCGTGGAAGACAATCCCTTCAACCAGAAGCTGATCAGCGTCTTCCTCAGCGGCTATGGCATCGAACCTCAACTGGTCAGCAACGGGTTGGAAGCGCTGGCCTTGCTGCGCAAACAGGTGCCGGATCTGATCCTGATGGATGTGCAGATGCCGTACCTGGACGGCTACCAGACCACGAGCCATATCCGCCGCACGCTGCAGCTGGAGGTGCCCATCATCGCCATTACGGCCAATGCCATGGCCAGTGAACAGGAAGCCTGTCTGAAAGCCGGCATGAACGACTACCTCTCCAAACCCTTCGGTAAAGCCCAGCTGGTGGCCAAGTTGGCCCAATGGGGCGCGCAGCGGGAAGCCTTCCGCAGCCCCGGCCCGTCGATGGTCGAAACCTTCCACGACCGCATTCAGGACCAGGACCTGCGGGAAAGTTTTCTGGATAACTACGGCCGGATGGAAGTCCTTTGCGATGCGTTTCTGGAGGAATGGCCGGGTCAGGCCAAGATCCTGGCTTCGCTGCTGGATACCGGGCAAACCGAAGCCTTCCGCCAGCAGGCGCAGGGCTGCCGGTCCCAACTCTACGCGCTGGCGATGCACCAGGCGGCCGATACGCTGCTGGCACTCGAAATGCGGAGCGATGAACCGCCCGGCGGTGAAACCCGGCTGGGCTTTACGGGCTTTATTGACCTGGTGGAAGAAAGCCTGACGGCCCTGCAAACCCTGCTGCGGAGCGGCCGGCCTTCCTGAGCCGGACGGTTGTTCGGGTATACGGGATCAGCGGGTTTTGCGTTTCTTAGGAGAAGACAGCGCTCTTTCCCACTATGAAGCATTTGTCCACACCCTTCGTTCTGCTGTTTATCCTGGCGGTTCTGGCCTGCCGCGAACCGGAGCCGGCGGCCGAAACCGGACGCCTCCGCCTTCGCCTGGAGCATACGGTAGGCGATCAGCCGCTTCAGCCTGCCAGTCGTTCCTACACCAACGCCGCGGGCGAATCCTTTACGGTCAGGAAACTGGATTACTACCTCACCAATGTACGGCTGCTGCGCGCCGACGGCTCGGCCTTTACCCTGCCCCAGGACAGCAGTTACTTCCTGGTCCGGCTGGAAGACCCCGCCAGCCAGGTCCTGGCGCTCAGCCGCCTGCCTTACGGGACCTACACGGCCGTTGAGTATCTGATCGGCGTCGACAGCCTGCGTCAGACCATGGACGTCAGCCGCCGCCCCGGCGTACTCGACCCGGCCAACCCCAGCAGTAACGGCATGTACTGGGACTGGAACAGCGGTTATATCCACCTGAAACTGGAAGGAGTTTCGCCCAGCGCGCCGGTAGACGCCACGGGCGAGCGACCGTTTCGGTACCATGTCGGGCTGTTCGGGGGCTACCAGGCCCGCACGCTCAACAACATCCGCCGGGTGCGGGTCCCGCTGGCTACGCCGGTCACCATCGGCCCCGGCCAGCAGCCTACGGTGGTCGTGACCGCCGATCTGGCGCGTTTTTTCGACGGGCCGACGCCCCTCAGCATCCGGCAGGCACCGAACGTGATGGTGTCGCCGCTCTCGGCGGGAATCGCCGATAATTACGCCCGTATGTTCCGCTTTGCCCGCCTCGAACCGACGCCATGAAACCATTGTACACATGGGCCTGGCCCGGCCTGGTCGCCAGCTGCCTGGCCGGTTTCCTGTTCACTGCCTGCGAAAGCCGGACCGGAGGCGGGGAGGGACCGGAGCCCGCGCCGGTCGTCCGGACGACACCTTATCCCTGGCGAAAACCGGCCAACTTTCCCGAGCCCGTCTATGATTTTAGCAAAAACCCGCTGACGCAGGAAGGCGTGGCCCTGGGCCGGGCGCTCTTCTACGACGGCATGCTGTCGGCCGATGGTACCGTCAGCTGCGGCTTTTGCCACCAGCCCTTTACGGCCTTCGCCCATACCGATCACGCCCTGAGCCACGGCATCAACGACCGCATCGGCACGCGGAACGTACCGGGCATTCAGAATGTAGCCTGGTCGCGGCACTTTTTCTGGGACGGCGGGATCGTCGACCTCGACCTGCTGCCGATCGCCCCGATCCAAAACCCGGACGAAATGGGCGAGACCCTGCCGAATGTGCTGCGGAAGCTGCGCCAGAGCGGCAAGTATCGGCCCATGTTCCAGGCCGCCTACGGCACCGACTCCATCACCAGTGAACGCTTCCTGAAGGCGCTGTCGCAGTTTATGCTGACGATGGTATCGGCCGAGTCACGCTACGATAAGGCCACGCGCGGGACCGGGGCAGCCCTTACGCCAGAGGAGCAGCGGGGTCTCAGCCTGTTTAAAACCCACTGCGCCTCCTGCCATAGCGGGGAGCTCTTTACCAATGGTAGTTTCCGCAACAACGGGCTGCCGCCGCTGCCTGCCGCCCCCGCTGACCCGGGGCGCTACGCCATTACGCTGCTCGAACAGGACCGCTACCGCTTTCGGGTGCCGAGCCTGCGCAACGTGGAATTTACCCCGCCTTACATGCACGACGGCCGGTTCCGTACCCTGGAACAGGTGGTGGCGCATTACGCTACCGGGGTAAGCGACAGCCCGTACCTCGACCCGCTGCTGCGGAAGGAAGGCCGCGTCGGCATTCCGCTGACCCGGCAGGAACAGAACGAGCTGGTCGCCTTTCTGCGGACGCTGACCGACTTCACCTTTCTGTCCAATCCCGCCCTGCAGCCCAACGGATAGCGGGCTGGTCGCCGTTTCGGGGGAAACCTGGCGGATAAAGCCGCCAGGCACGATGGTTACATTGGGTGACTGCTTGTTGTACGTACACGAAAAATCAGTCGGTTAATACCAGGATTTGGGCGATACAATTGCCCAATTGATCGATTCATTGCCACAAACGGGGGATTATTCGCGTATCTTAAGTGGATGATCGGGGTACGCCCGCGCGGTTCCGCTCTACTCCTCATCCAGATAGCTAGTCCCTTTACACATGAATCATTCCTCCACGGTGCCGCTTTCGGTCGCGCTCATTACGCTGAACGCCGAACGAACGCTGCAAAAGACGCTTCAGTCCGTGCGAAGCTGGGCCGATGACATTGTCGTCGTCGACTCCGGCAGCACCGACGAAACCCTGAACATCGCGGCGACGCTGGGGTGTCGCATCCTTTATCGGCCGTTCGACGGCTACGGCAACCAGAAGCAATTTGCCATCGACCAGGCCCGCCACGATTGGGTCCTGCTGCTGGATGCCGACGAGGTGCCGGATGAAACCATGCAGGCGGCCATTTGCCGTACGATTCAGAGCAATCCGGATCCCCGACAGGCCTTCAGCCTACCCCGCAGCCTGGTCTTCATGAACCACCTTATGCGCCATAGCGGGGAACATCGCCGGCCTGTGGTGCGGCTCTTTAACCGACGGTATGGCCGAATGAGCCAGGATGAGGTCCACGAACGGGTGCTGCCGGCGGGTCCGTTAGCCATCCTGGATGGAACGCTGCTTCACGACAGTTACGCCTCCATCCATGATTACCTGGAAAAGATGAACCGGTACACCACGGCCGGGGCCCGGGTGCTGAAGCCCCAGACGCCCGTGCTGCACCGGAACGGCTTCGCCGAAGCGCCTTCGGGTGGCCTGCGGATGCTGCTGCGGTTCGTCGCGCGCTTCTTCAAGATTTACCTGCTGAAAAAAGGCTTCCTCGACGGCCTCCCGGGCGTGGTCTGGGCCCTGCTCTCGGCTATGTACCCCGTTGTAAAATACACCAAGCAGTACGAGCAAAGCCAGCAGACTTCCCCCGACCGGCCTTCAGAACTGGTCTTCGCCTAAGTGCTTCCTGAACCCTTGAACGGGTCCCGCTCCGGACGAAGAGTCTGAGGCGGGGCCCGTTTGTTTTGCTCCCAATCCAACCGGCGCGGTCTGCTTTCGCGCCCGGAGAAACCACCCGTTTACCAAATTCCCGCGTACCCAGGGCCGAAAAAAGTTTGCCTAAAATTTGGATCACTCCGAAATCATCATCTTTCTTTGTAAATCCTATTAAATCAATAGATTATAAGTACTAATAGTCTATCTACCTATAGGACTATAGGGAGAATAGGACGACAACCTGATAAGTAATTAATAATCAACCACAACACATGAGTAATCGATTTACGCCTCTTGTTTTCTTGCTGGCTTTGCTTGTTTCTGTTCGCAGTTTTGCCCAGAATGCGCCCGTCATTAACGCGACGGTAACCGGCAAAGTCATCGATGCCCGTACCAGCAAACACCTCATCGGTGCGACGGTGGCCATCAAAGGCACGACGAACGGATCCTCTACCAACCAGAACGGCCAGTTCACCCTGGTCACGGGTCAGAAGCTGCCCTTCACCGTCATCGTTTCCTACATTGGCTACCAGATGCAGGAGGTTCTGTTAACCGAGAATGCCGCCGAGATCCGGCTGGTGGAGGCAGCCAGCCAGCTGGCCGACGTGACCATCACGTCCCGTCGCCGGCAGGAGTCAGTCCAGGATGTGCCCATTCCCATCGCCGTCCTGCGGGGCGCGCTGGTCGAGGATGCGGGGGCGTTCAACGTCAACCGCCTGAAAGAGCTGGTTCCGTCCGTGCAGCTGTACTCCTCCAACCCGCGCAACACCACGCTCAACATCCGGGGGCTGGGTTCGACCTTTGGGCTGACCAATGACGGCATCGACCCGGGCGTGGGCTTCTACGTCGATGGGGTGTACTACGCCCGTCCGGCCGCCACCACCCTGGATTTCATCGATATCGAGCAGATTGAGGTCCTGCGGGGCCCCCAGGGAACCCTCTTCGGCAAGAACACCACGGCGGGTGCCTTCAACATCACCACGCGGGCGGCCAGCTTTGTGCCGGGCGCTTCCTTTGAACTGAGCTACGGAAATTTCGGCTTCATCCAGGCCAAAGCCTCCCTGACGGGTCCGCTGAGCAAGAAACTCGCCGGGCGGCTTTCGTTTTCCGGTACCCAGCGCGACGGGCTGATCTACAACGTACGCACCAACGAATACGTCAACGACCTCAACAACCTGGGCGTCCGGGGCCAGCTTCTGTACACGCCCAGCGACCGGGTCAAGATTACCTTCATCGGCGACGCCACGCGCCAGCGCCCCAACGGCTACGCCCAGGTGGTGGCCGGGGTGGTGACCACCAAGCGGGCGGCCTACCGGCAGTTCAACCAGATTATTGCCGACCTGGGGTACCAGCTGCCGAGCCAGAACCCCTTCGATCGCGTCGTGGACACGAATACGCCCTGGCGTTCGGGGAACGAACTGGGCGGCGTTTCGGCCAATGCCGACATCAAGCTGGGTGGCGGTACGCTGACGGCCACGACGGCCTGGCGTTACTGGAACTGGGCACCTTCCAACGACCGCGACTTTACCGGTCTGCCCGTCCTGACCCTCTCGCAGGCCTCTTCCCGCCACCAGCAGTGGACGCAGGAGATCCGGTATGCCGGTACCCTCAATTCACGCCTGAGCGGGGTCATTGGCGCCTTCGGGCTCTGGCAGGATCTGAAAACCGATCCTTTCCATATTGAAGAATCCGGCTCGGCCCAGGCGCGGTTCTCCCAAAATTCGACCAGTCCGCTGTGGCGGACGCCCGGCCTCTTCGACGGCTTCGGCATCCGGACAACTTCCCGACTGAAGAGCTTCGGTGGGGCCATTTTTGGTCAGCTCGACTGGAAAATCACCGACCGCCTGCGCCTGCTGCCGGGTCTGCGGTATAACTACGACCAGAAAACGGTCGACTTTAACCGCCAGACCTACGGCGGCCTGGCCACCACGGACCCGGCCCTGATCGCCCTGAAGAATGCCGTTTACACGAATCAGGCGTTTGCGGCCGATGTGGAGGAAAGCAATTTCTCCGGTCAGCTGTCGCTGGCCTACCGGGCGTCGGCGCGGGTGAACGCCTTTGCGACCTACTCGGCCAGCTACAAACCGGTAGGCGTTAACCTGGGCGGGCTGCCCACCGCCAGCGGCCGGGTCATGACCGAACTGGCGCGGGTTAAGCCCGAATACGTCACGCATTACGAACTGGGTTTCAAAACGAACCCCAGCCCGCGCTCGACGGTCAACCTGACCATTTACAATACAGATATCCGCGACTTCCAGACCCAGGTCCAGACGGCCGAGGTGGGCGTCAACCGGGGCTACCTGGCCAATGCCGAGCAGGTGCGCGTTATGGGGGCGGAACTGGAAGCCAATCTCCGGGTGAGCAACAGCTTCTCGCTGTACGGGGCCCTTTCGTACACCGACGGCAAGTATGTCTCCTTCAAGAACGCTCCCGTACCGCTGGAAGAAACCGGCGGCGAATCGGCCTTCAAGGACATTTCGGGTGGCCAGCTGCCGGGTGTTTCGCGCTGGGCGGGCTCCTTCGGCGGGGAACTGAGCGGCGCAGGCAAGTTTCTGAGCCAGGACGGCCGGTTCTTCCTGGCGCTGGATGGCTACTTCCGGTCTTCCTTCTCTTCGAGCCCTTCGCCTTCCCGGTTTCTCAACGTCGATGGCTACGGGCTCGTCAACGGGCGCCTGGGCTTCCGGGCCTCGAACGGCACTTCGGTCTTTCTCTGGGGACGTAATCTGCTGAACCAGGATTATTTCGAACAGCTGCTGCCCGCCGCCGGGAACGCCGGTCACTACGGGGCCGTCCTGGGTGACCCGCGCACCTACGGCGTTACGCTGCGGTACTCCTTCTGATTCCGCTATTTCCACCACCGTTGAGCAGCCACCTCCCGCGCGGGAGGTGGCTGCTTTGTTTAGCGATTGACCCAGGCCCGGAACTCCGGTGCCCGCTTCTGGCTGATGATGACCGGTTCGTGGGGCGGTGGCGAAAGCTGTACTTCCAATTTACCGTAGGATTGGGGCACAAAGGCCGTACAGGCCCGGAAGTGGACGATCGTCTGCCGGTTGGCCCGGAAGAAATCGGCCTTGTTCAGACTCGTATACAGTTCGTCGAGCGTTTCGTCGATCAGGTAAGCATTCCCGGTAAAGGTCTGCAGGTAATTGTACGGCGCCTGACGGTACACATACGCCACCTCGCTGATGGGCAGAGGAATGCGCCGGCCGCCCTGCTGGACCAGGATCACCTGCCGCGGTGGCGGCGGGGCGCTGGTCGCTGCTATCGGTTCCGGGGTAAGGCCCGGCTGACGAACCCGCTGGTAAAACCAGGCGGTCAAATAAAAGCCGTTCCAGAGCAGCAGCAGTGTTACCGCCATCGGATACTCGTACAACAGCCACTCCGACACCCAGAGGGAAACCGGCGTGTGCAGGATATACCGGAACTGGAGATCGACCAGGAGCAGGACGAATACCGCCGGTAGGGCGAGGCCCAGCGCCAGCTGGCTGGCCGTCCGGTGGCCCGGCCGGGTGATCCAGTCGTAGCGGCGGTCGAGGCGGCGGGTGATCCAGCCGATCCAGGCCATCACCAGCCAGGCGATCAGGAAGCCGGAGCCGACGCCGCGGTAGAAAAACGGTTGCTGCAGCAGCGCCAGGGGCGACTGATCCCGCCCGAGCTGCTCGATCAGGTAGGCCGAAAACAGGGCAACGCCCGGGGTCAGCCAGCGGTCAGGGTAGGTCGGGGTAAAGGCGGAGGACATACGGTAAGGGCCGTTCAGCCATTAAACATACGCACAAACCCGTACGCCCAAAAGCCCCGCCGCTCAGGCATAGGCCAGCTTTCGCCAGGCCCACTCGACCGGCCCCTGCCGATGGCGGCTCAGCCACCAGCGGCTGAACAGCAGCTGCAGCCCGTAAATCCCCACGGCAATGCCGGCCAGGCCCGTCGAGCCAATCTGCCCCAGCCAGCCCGGACCGGGCATAAAGCCGTAGAAAAGAAACAGCCCCAGAATGGTCTGCAGCAGGTAGTTCGTCAGCGATAGCTGCCCGACGGCCTCAAAGGCCCGCATCCAGGCTGAACCTGCCGCCCGCCTGTACCAGCGCACAAAGAGGCTGATGTACGCCAGGCTCTGGAGCAGAATTCCCGCGGCGATGACGAACGGCAGCCAGATCAGCGGCAGCTCCAGTTCCAGGTAGCCTTTCGTCACGGCCCAGAGGGCGAGGCTGCTTGGCAGGCCCAGTCCCAGGCCCCAGACGAGCCACTGCTTCAGCCGTCTGGCGTGCGCGGCGGGGTCCGCGAAAAGCCCGATGCGGCCCAGCCAGTAGCCCAGTACGATGCGGCCAAAGGTGGAAACGATCGTAATGGGCGAATCCTGCCAGAAGTTGTGAACCGAGTCAATCAGCCAGTTCATGGCGACCATTTCCCGGTAAGAATCCGAAGCAAAGGCGGTCAGAATGCGCTGCTGAATGGGGACCGGGCTCCCTGCGTACACCGGATCGGCCGGAAACAGGCCGTTGAGGATAAACACAACCGCCGTCAGGAATACGCCCGATCCGATACCCACGCGCAGCAGCGTTTGGTTTGAGGCGTTCCGCAGCGTCAGCAGCAGCAGCCCGCCCAGGGCGTAGTACCGGATGATATCCCCGAACCAGAGCACGTAGGCATGCAGGCAGCCAATCAGGATCAGGATGAGCATGCGCCGGACGAAATAGCCCGCAAACGGTTTGCCGGCCGCCCGCGCCCGCTGCTCCTGCAGGGCCATCCCCACGCCAAAGAGGAGCGAAAAAAGGGTGATAAACTTGCGGTCGATCAGCAGGGCCATCAGGAAATCGGTGACCTGGTCGGCAGGGGAAGTTGGCAGCGCCCGGAGCTGCGCTTCGGTAAACCAGCCCGTGCCGCCGAAGCTACCGATATTGGCCAGGATAATGCCCAGCAGCGCAAAGCCCCGTAGGGCGTCAATCAGCCGGATGCGCTCCGTGCCGGCCGTGGGGCGCAGCGTCGGAGCGGTAGGAGTAAGCAGGGTGTTCATTGGTCTGTTGTTTTCTGCAAAGGACGAAGGAACGGCCCGAAAATGCGCTCTGGGGCGGCGGACAGGAACACCCAGGCAGGAGAGGATCCCAACGAAACAGGAAGGCAACCCGCGGAAGTCGAAAAAAAAGCGGTTGAAGTAGGGGTGAGGTGGGGCGGAAAACAAAATCGTCGGCAGACAAAGAGTCATGCCGACGATTTACTTAGCTTAATTGAAACGAGAAAAGCTTACGGTAGCAGCAACCGGTCGATGATGTGAACGACGCCGTTGGTCGTCAGCAGATTGGCCGTCGTGACATTGGCCACCTGGTTGTTGTTGCCGCGACCCAGGAGCGTAACCCCGCCCGTGGTCGAGACCGTGGTCCGGATGGTACCGCCCTGGGCCGTCGTCACATCCGCTCCGTTGGGAACCAGGGTAGAGAACACCCGGCCGGGTACCACATGGTAAGTCAGGATGGTGGCCAGCGTAGCCGGGTTAGCGGCGTTGATAGCGGCTTCGTTGGCAAAACCGGCAGCCTGGAAGGCGGCGTTGGTGGGGGCAAAGACCGTCAGGCCGTTGGGCGCATTGGTGGTCAGGGCCGTGAGCACGTTCGTTCCGGCCCGCAGCACCGCCGCGACCAGCAGGCTGAAGTTCGGATTGCCCTGGGCCAGCTCCACGATGGACTGGGTCGGCGGCATGAGCACCCGGTTGATGACGTGGATCACCCCGTTGCTGGCGGCGACGTCCGGCTGGATGACCCGCGCCCCGTTGACGGTAACGCCCTCGTTATTGCGGCTGATGAACAGGGTGCCGTTGGTGCTTAGCAGCGACTGCTGGGGTGCGTTATCGGCGATGGGAAGGGCCCCGGCCGGTACCCGGTTGTTGATGGCATGGTACTGCAGAATAGACTGGAGCATCTGCGGGCTGGCCGCGCTGATCGCTGCTGCATCCGCAAAACCCGCGGCCCGGAAGGCTTCGTCCGTCGGGGCAAAAACGGTCAGGGAACCCGTCCGTAGCGCATCCGCCAGGCCGGCCCGCAGTACGGCCGCTTCCAGCAGGGTAAAGTTTTCGGAGTTGGCCACCACATCGGTGATCGTCAGCGGCTGTGGCTCATCTTCGTCCCGGCAGGCGGTCAGCAGGAAAGCGGCCAGGGCCAGTATGCCCACTCGTTTTACAGCCATTTTAATCCTGAAAGAGAACATAGGTGTGTTAGGTAATTTGGTGGATAATGAGCGGTAAGCGGCTGTCGCCTACCGGTCCTACAGGATGAATGCGCTATCCTATGAGACAATCCACTAACCAGCTGAGAACGCGAATTGTTGGCAAATGAAGCGGGAAATTCAGCCGTTGATGCGCGTTTCTGCTATACGGTAAGTCAACCCGCTACTGAAGGATACGCAGCCCGGCTTCCCGGTAACTTTGCAGAACGGCCGGGTCGGCCCGCTGGTCGGTAATTAGCACCTGGACGGCCTGAAGGGGCGCAAAGGACAGGTAACGGTTTTGTTCGATTTTGCTCGAGTCGCACAGCAGGTAAGTCTGAGCCGCCTGGCGCATCAGGGCCAGCGTATGGCCTGCCTCCAGTTCCCCATTGGCGCTTAGCCCGCCCGCCAGGGAGAGGCCGTCTACGCCGATAAAGGCCTTGTCGGCCCGGTACCGGCTGATGTGGCTTTCCGCCGTGAAGCCGTGCACGGCCTGCCGCTCCTGATCAACCTCTCCGCCGATCAGATTGAGCCGGACATGGCTGTTCATCAGTTCACCGATCACCGGCAGGGAGTTGGTAATAACCGTTATGTGCTTGTGTCGAATCAGCGGACAAAGGGCAAAAACGGTGCTGCCGCAATCCATAAACAGCACATCGCCATCCACGATCTCCCGGGCCGCCAGCCGGGCGATGTATTCCTTTTCGGGGGATTGCCGGGCGGCTTTCCCGGCAAAGGAAACGGGCGCATTGGCCAGCTTCAGCGAGAGCGCTCCGCCATGCGTCCGGTGCAGCAGGCCCTGCCCGGCGAGCAGGTTCAGATCCCGCCGGATTGTCATCTCCGAAGCCTCCAGCGCCTGGGCCAGTTCCCGGACGTCGGTGCTGCCCCGTTCCTCCAGGGTTTGTAAAATTTTTGCTTTCCGTAGTTCAAAACTCATGACAAAAGTTTTAATTTGCACAAATATAAACAAAATAGAACAAAAATGATCGCAACGAACGAGCGGATCCGCATCCGGCACCGGCAGGTGCTCTCCGACAACTGGTATATTCTGAACAAGATTACGTTTGATACCGAAAAAAGAACGGCGAATGGGTCACGCAGTCGCGGGAGGCCTACGACCGGGGGAACGGAGCGACCATCCTGCTGCACAATCCGGACACCGACACGGTCATTCTGACCCGGCAGTTCCGGCTCCCGACCTACGTCAACGGCAACGCTTCCGGCATGCTCATTGAAGCCTGCGCGGGCCTGCTAGACCAGGATTCGCCCGAAGACGCCATCCGGCGGGAAACCGAAGAAGAAACCGGGTTCCGGATTAGCGAGGTCACCAAAGTGATGGAAGCCTACATGAGCCCGGGCTCGGTGACCGAAAAGCTTTTCTTCTACCTGGCCCATTACAGCCCGGATACCGAACGAACCGAGAGCCGGGGCGTCGAGGAAGAAGAAATCGACGTGCTCGAACTGCCCCTGGCCGAGGCCATGCGGATGGTGCGTAAAGGGGAGATCCGCGACGGCAAGACGATCATGCTGCTGCAGCACCTTTGGATTCAGCGGAAATTAGAGGAATGAATAATTGGGGGCTTAGAGCTGGTCGAGGACGTCCCGGTACCCCCGGCCGATGGGAAGGGCGAAGCCGTTGAGCTCTACCGTATCGGCCGTGTAGGAATCGATGCGGTGGATGGCCACGATAAACGACCGGTGAATGCGCCGGAACCGCTGGACCGGCAGCAGGGCCTCGATCTCGTGGGTGCTCATCTTGGAAAGGTAGGTCGCCTTTGTCGTCACGAGTTTGACGTATTCGCGCTGGCTTTCCACGTAGAGCAATTCTGAAAAGAGAATCTTGACCCGTTTCTTTTGTACGGTCACAAACAGGTAATCCCGGGCCTCGGGGCTATCCGCCGCTACCGGCTGCGGGTCCGGCGGGCCGGTTTTTACCTTGTTGACCGCGACCAGAAAGCGCTCGAACTCAATGGGCTTCAGCAGGTAGTCGGTGACGTTGAGGTTAAAGCCGTCGACGGCATACTGGTGGTAGGCGGTCGTGATGATGACCGCCGGTGGGTGAGTCAGCGTCTTCAGAAACGCCATGCCCTTCAGCTTGGGCAGGTGAATGTCCAGAAACATCAGGTCCACGGTATGCCTGCGGAGGTAGTCCGTGGCCAGAATAGCGTCCCTGAACGAGCCCTGGAGGTCCAGAAAGGGAACCTCGGCAATGTAATCCACCAGCACCTGGACGGCCAGCGGCTCATCCTCCACGATAATGCATCTCAGTTTGGACATGGCTTGCCAGATTGATGAGTAAGGTCGCGGTAAAGGTGGCCTCGCCCTGCTGTACGGCCAGGCGGAAATCGGTATACAGCAACTCCAGCTGCCGCCGCAGGTTGGAAAGGCCGATGTTTTCCCGCACGCTGCCTTCCCCGGGTGCTGAATCCGTCGAGTTGCTGACCACGAATCGCAGCTGCCGGTTATTGACCGACAGGTGAATATCGACATACGGCTGGCTGCGGGTTTCCGACACCCCATGTTTAAAGGCATTTTCCACCAGCGGAATCAGCAGCAGGGGCGGGATGGACTGCCTGCCATCCTCGATATCGTAATGGAAAAGCACCCGCAGCGATTCGTCGTACCGCAGCCGCTCCAGGGCAATGTAGTCGCCGATGATTTTGATCTCCTGTTCCAGGGCGATAAAGGCTCCGCTGGTTTCGTAGAGCATAAACCGCAGGATTTTCGACAGGCGCAGGATCGATTCGGGCGCCAGGTCCGACTTGGCCCGGGCCCGCGAGTAGATGTTATTCAGGGTGTTGAAGAGGAAGTGGGGGTTGGTCTGGGACTTCAGGTAGTTCAGCTCGGCCGCCTGCTTCTCGATGCGCAGCCGCTGGGCGATTTCGTTCAGCCGCCGGTAATCGTAGGTGTACCGCAGCACGCCGAAAAAGAAAGTCGAGAAGGCGCTGTAGGGCATGTGGTACTGAATCCCTTTCAGCAGAACAGGATGGACAATCAATTCAAAGTAAATGTTCAGCTGAATACCGAACTGGCGCCAGGCATAAAAGCCAAAGGAGGCCAGCATTAACTGGGCAAACAGCAGGAAAGGAGCCAGCAGCAGGCGTTTCCAGCGGAGTCGGATGAAGGGCAGCGTATGCTCGAACAGGAGGTAGTTGACCACCGTCAGGTAGCTGATCAGCCAGGTGTTGTTAACGACGCGCTTCAGGAACGTTTCCGGATTCTCCAGCAGATCGATGAAGAGCCAAAGCGCCAGGTAGGCCGCGCCCAGCCACACGTACAGACGAATCCGTTCCCGATTAATGAATCGCTTCATGCCCGCTAGTTAGCGATAAATTCCAGAAAGTTGGCTCGCTCGCCGGGCAGGGTCTACAAAAGGCCCGTTTGCGTCAACGAAGGGGACTGATGGCCCTAAACCGGTAGTCCGTGTACGGTAAACCGTTATCGGTAGACGCACCCTTTTCCGGCTTTCTTTTTTGGGGTAGTCTTGTCCAAAACGACGCATCCCATGAAAAAAACCGTACTCTCGCTGGTAGCTGTACTAGGTATAGCCACCCACCTCCAGGCCCAGGTCGAACCGACGGCCGGCCAGTGGAAAACCTGGTTTATTCCCTCGGGCAAGGCTTACCGGCTGCCTCCGCCGGCCGCTCCAAAAGCCGAACTGGCGCAGGTACTGGACCGGCAACGGGAGCTCGATGCGGTCGGCCGGGAACAGATCCGGTACTGGAACGCGGGTTCGCCGGGTTATCACTGGAACGACCTGATGGCCCATGTATGGACATCCGACATATCCAGCGACGGGGCCCTGGCGAACATGCTGCTCAACGTCGCCCTCTACGACGCCACCGTCGCAGCCTGGGATACCAAATACGCCTATAATCGGCCCCGTCCGTTTGCCGCCGACAGCCGGGTGCATGTTTACGGATCGAAGCCGGAAAGTCCGTCCTATCCCTGCGAGCATTCCGTGGCGGCGGGCGTAGCGACGACCATCTTCGCCCGTTTCTACCCCACGCTGGCTGATTCGGTTCGCCGCATGGCCGAGCGGGCCATGGCCTCCCGGATCGCGGCGGGCGTGGCCTACCCGAGCGACACCCGCGCCGGCTTCGAGCTGGGAAAACGAATCGCTGAGCTGGAAATCGAGCAGACCAGTGGGTACATATCCCGGACGCCCTGGGACGGCAAGCGACCCGAAGGGCCGGCTATCTGGCGGGGCGATAAGCCCCTGTTTCCCACGGCTGGCCTAAACAAGACCGTTGTGCTGACCCACGCCAGCCAGTTCCGCCCGGGTCCGCCGCCCGATTTTGCCCAGGAGATGGCCGAGCTGAAAGCCTTCAGGCAGACCTTCCGTTCGCGGGCCAACGCCTTTCACTACGCCAGCCAGCCGATCGGGGACGATATGCTGACGAAAAAGATGTTTGAAAACAACCTCCAGCTGAACCCGCCCCGGGCCGCCCGCATTTACGCCGCCGTAGCCGCGGCGTATTACGATGCCTTCATTGCCTGCTTCGACGCCAAGTACGCCTACTGGGGCATCCGGCCGAACCAGTACGACACGACCTATCAGCCCCTGCTGCCAACGCCTCCCTCCCCGGGTTATCCCTCGGGGCACGCGGCCATGAGCGGGGTGGTGGGCGAGTTGTTCTCCTACTTTTTCCCCGCCGACCGGGCTATTTTCCAGAAGATTGCCCGGGACGGGGCGGAGTCGCGCTTCCAGGGCGGGATTCATTTCCGCACGGATAACGAAGTCGGTCTGGATCTGGGGCGGAAGGTAGCCAATGCCGTCATTCAGCGCCTGGCCTCCGACGGTGCCGATGGGCCCCTGCCGCTGGGCGACCGAAAGCAGGTGGCGGGGAAACCCGTCCGGTAACCCGTAGGGCGGCCCTTCCTAAAAAACGTTGTTCCGGCGGCGACAGCTGAAAAGCCATCGCTGCCGGTTGCCGCGCACGGATTAAAGCGTTCATGAGGCAGGACAGGGGTCGATCCAGTCGGTTTCCGTACCCGTCCAGGCCGTGGCACCGAGCACCGCCAGAAACCAGCCGCCCGGCCGGAGCCAGCGGTAAATGGCCGTGAAGAGGGCGGGCTGTTCGGCCAGAGGTAGGCAAACGGCCGACTCAGGTACCGCGCAGCCGGAATGCCATCGGCGCAACCCAGCTCCAGGACGCGTCCGCCCGGGGGGAGCAGGGCCGCAAAATCGGTCAGCCAGGCCTGGTACCGGTCCGGCTTTCCGGCTTCGTAGTGCCTGCGGTAGGTACTGCCGAGGCGGTCGTAGCCGAGGCGCACGATTTCTTTCGGATTTTTCATGACAATCCGGCGAACATACGGTTAATGCGTTAAATAATCTACCGTAACCGCATGACCGTCAGCCACCCGTTCGCGCCGGCCCTGGACCACCTGAGCGCGCGTGATCCCCGCCTGGGCGAACTCATCGCCGGCAGTCCCTTTCCGGCTTATGAATCCTCCGGCGATCTGTACTACGACCTGGTCAGCTGCCTGCTCGATCAGCAGATCCATTACCGCGCGCCCCGAAACAGTATTTTCCGGCGTTTTCTGGACCTGTTTCCCGGGGGCTATCCCCATCCGAGGCAGGTGCTGACCCTGCCGGAAGAAACGGCCATGGGCGTGAAGATGTCGGCTCGCAAGTACCAGCACCTCTGCGCCCTGGCCAGCTGGTGGCTGCAGGAAGGCGAAACCATCGCCTGGAGTGAGCTTTCCGACGAAGCCGTCCGGCAGCATTTATCCGTTCTGCCGGGTGTCGGCCCCTGGACCCGCGAAATCATCCTGCTCTTTACGCTGGAACGCCCCGATATTCTGCCCCTGGACGATTATGGATTGAAAAAAGCCATTACCGGCTGGTACGAACTGACCAGCGAGGCAGCGCTGCGGGCGAAACTCGACGAATTGTCCCGCTGCTGGCAGCCGCATCGCTCCCTGGCTTGCCGCTACCTCTGGGCTACACCAAAACCATCCGCCAACCACCCCTCCCGATGAAAAAATCCGGTTCCGCCGATCTGCCCCTGTACAGCGGCCCCATTCCTTCCTGGCTCGCCGACCGCATGAACGCCCTCTGCCTGGGCATTACCGAAGCCATCCTGCAGGAGTACGGCTCCGACGAATTCCTGCGCCGCCTGGCCGACCCCTTCTGGTTTCAAAGCTTCGGGGCGGTGCTGGGCATGGACTGGAACTCCTCGGGCGTGACGACCGCTGTCATGGCCGCCCTGAAACGGTCGGTTAATCCCCGTTCGCGGGAGCTGGGCCTGTACGTCTGCGGCGGGGAAGGTAAACACTCGCTCCAGACGCCGAACGAGCTCCTGACGGTAGGCGACAAAACGGGCCTCGACGGCCGGCAGCTCGCCTACTGCAGCCGCCTGAGCGCCAAAGTGGACAATACGGCCGTGCAGGACGGCTTTCAGCTCTACCTGCACAGCTTCGTGGTCAACGCGGCGGGCAACTGGTCGGTGGTGCAGCAGGGACTTCAGGGCGATACGGCCATGGCGCGCCGCTACCACTGGCATTCGGGGGCGCTGCGGTCTTTTGTGGAAGAGCCCCATACGGCCGTCTGCGGCATCCCACAGGGCGAGATTCTGAACCTGGTCGCGCGGGAGGCCCGTCCCTCGCAGGCGGCCATGCTGGCGATCGTGCGCGAGCATCCCGACAAAATTCTGGCCGAAGCCCGGCAGTTGGTCATGCCCACCCGCAAGGACGTCCAAGCGAGTGATGTGGACCTGAAGCGGCTGGGAGCGATGCTGTACGTGGCCCAGGAGCAGGCACCGCAGCAGTTTGAAGATATTCTGATGCTGCAGGGAATGGGTCCGCGGACGCTGCAGTCGCTGGCGCTGGTGAGCGAGGTGATCCACGGTACGCCATCCCGCTTTACGGATCCAGCCCGGTTCTCCTTTGCCCATGGCGGGAAGGGCGGGCGGCCCTTTGCCGTACCGACGACCGTCTACGACGAAACCATCCGGACGCTCCGCACCGCCGTCGATAAGGCAAAACTGGGCCAGAGCGATAAGCAGCATGCTCTAAAGAAGCTGGGTCAGCTGGCCCAGGCCGCCGAAGCGGACTTTACGCCCCTGGCCGACGAAGAAGCGGCGCTGAGCCAGCTGCTGGAAAAGGAACGCAGCGAATCCTGGCGGTACGGCGGCCGGAGCATTCTGGGGCCGGAACCCAGGCCGGCGGCCGCCCCGTCCCCGGATCAGTAAGCCGCCGGGGCTACCGGTACCGGCCGGGAGCTGGCCTTTTAGCGAGCTGCGGCCCCAATCACCTGTTGATCCAGGAAATTTTTAACGAGTTCGTGCAGGTGCATGGCCTGGTAGCGGCCGCCATGCCTTTTCTGCTTCCGGATCAAAAACAAACCGGAGGTAAGCAGGGATTTGCCGGTGAAGTTCTGCTGGGAAACGACCAGGTTACGCTGCGGATCAATGAGCAGGAACTGCCCGCCGTAGCCATCGGCCCAGATGGTGTTGGCATCCTTATCAATCCACCAAAGATACCCATAGCCATCAAAGGGCCACATACTGTTGTCCAGAGTGGTCGAGTAGGGTTTTGTGCTTTCGGCAATCCACTCGGGTGAGACGAGCTGCTTGTTGTTCCACCTTCCCTGCTGGGCTACCAGAGCGCCTATTCGCGCCAAATCGCGGGCACTTACATACATCCAGTACACGCGAAAGTCCGACTGATCGTCGCGGATAGGCCAGGGATTGCCGTACACGACATTGGCGGCCGAAAAGTCCTGCAAACCCAAAGGTTTGGCCAGGTAGGTTTCCATGAACTCACCGATGGACAGCAGGGTCTTCTTTTCCAGAATGGCCCCCAGTACGTTGAAATCGAAATTATTGTAAAAGTAAAATTCGCCGGGTTTGTATTGGCCTCGTTTAGGGCGGTTTGCTTTGGCAAAATCGGTTTCGGCTTCGGCGGGTAAATACACCCCCGAGCGGGCCATTAACAGATCCCGGATGGTCGCCGATTTTTCCTGAGGCGTTAGGGGCGTTTTACTTTCGTCGATACCCACCTGCGCCAGGGTTTCGTCCAGCCGCAAAAAGCCTTTTTCCCGGGCAATTCCGATCAGAAGGTTCATGATACTCTTGCGGGCGGAGTGGCAGTTGATCAACTGCCGGGTGTCGCCTTCCTCAAACAGAATCCGTTCGTTGTGAATGATGACAACCTGCTGGGAAGGGGCATATTGTGTGGTGTCCCGGACGTAAGCGGCAAGCCGTTTGGTCAGTGTATCGGGCAGGAGGGCAGATCGGGCCAGCTCGGTTCCGTAGGGGCTCGGCCGGTACCAGACCCTCGGCAGGAGAAAATGATGGGTAACCAGCAGGGCGGCCAGCAGGCTGAGGATCATCGCGGTCTTTTTCAACGCTAGGGTGATTTGTGTTGGCCAAAAGAAGCGGGGAAAGAAGCCTCAACCTTCTCAGAGTGGGTTTTGAGAGGAAAAATCGTGGGTTTTGAGTGGAGCTGGTGAATTTGAGAGCCGCTTACGCTGAGAATCTACACAGATGAATCGAGTTGCTTCCGGTATTCATTCGGCGAGATGCCCTCGGCCGCTTTGAAAATTCGGTAGAAGCTTGCCTCCGAGTTGAATCCGCACTCCAGGGCGATGCCAAGGATGGAAAACTGCCGGGCTTTGGGATCGGCCAGCATCTGCTTCACCTTCTGGATCCGGTACGCATTGATCAGGTTGCGAAAGCTTTTGCTGAATTCACTATTGATCACCTGGGAAACGGTTGACGGGCTGACGCCCAGCCTGCCTGCCAGCTTTTGCAGATTCAGTTCGGGATCGAGAAAGAGCTCGTCCTTCACCATGGCATGTAGAATGGCTGCCTTCAGTTGTTGCTGTTTTTCCAGGGACAGGCTTCCTTCCCGTTCAGACAGGTCATCGGTTTTTGTTGAGTCATCGTCGGAGGTAAAAAGGCCCGGGTTTGGGGCAGTATGGGTGGTGGGGCTGTGCACCGGAGCCAGGACCGGTTGGCCCGACAAATGAAAGCCTTTGTACCCAAGGTAATAGATCAGGAAAGCCAGGTAGCCAAAAAAGAGCTGCCAGTGGATAAAGTGTAGCGCCCCAAATTGAAAAACCGAGTCGAGCAGGATCGCCGTCGTTAAGCCAGCGATCAGGACGCCCAGCAGGACCATCACGTTCCGTAGCCAGGCATAGGTTGGAAAGTCGGTATCCGAGGTGGTATGGTATAACCAGTGCCGGTACCTGATAACCAGCCGAAAACCCAGAAACCAGTACAGAATCGAGGAGGCAATGGAAAGGTAATCTTCCATTTCTTTGACCGGGTTGAACGACAGCGCATTCGCTATCGTGTCTTTGGCTGCCAGGTCGCTGGTGCCAGCGGCGGCAAGATAGACATACAGGGAGTAGACCAACGAGAGCGCAAAAGGAATGAAATGGATCAGGTATTTTTTTCTTAATCGGAAGCCGGGCGTAGTAAGGGAGGTAACATACAGCCAGAGAAGCGGCTGAATGGCCAGTTCAAGCGGCAGAGGAACGTAACGGAGCCATTGGGTTTGCCAGAGACCGGTCGTATGGATCAGGATTTTCAAACACAACAGATTGAAAACGGTAAGGACGAGCGATAAGATCAGCTTCGCTGTACTTCGGTTTTTGCTGGTCCAGATCAGGACCGCCGTGACAAGCCCCTGTGTAACGCCCGCCAGGAGGATGACTTCAAAAAGCGAAAAGCGTTGATTCAAGTTGAATTCGAATGAGTGACGATTACACGAACGATGCCCCGGTTTGTGGCGGGAGCCAAACGCAGAGGCCTGCGGGTGAAAAGAGGCTAAAAACGGTCAACTACTTTGCGCACCTTCAGAAACTTGCCTGCTGGCCCCGCTGGCCTGAGCGGGGCCAGAAAACAAAACGTCCGCTGCACGAACTCGCACAGCGGACGTTGTCGGCGGGGATCATCCGGTCCGTTACGGCACCACTACTTCCCCCTTGATGTAGAGGGTCGAGAGGCCGCCTTCCGCGTTGGATTCGACCGTAACGGTCTTGTTGAACGACCCGGCCGAGGCGGCATTGAACGTGGCTTTGATCACGCCCGACTGCCCCGGCAGGACCGCCGCCTTGGGGTAGTCGACGCCCGTGCAGCCGCAGGAGCCCTGCGCGTGTTTGATGACCAGCGGCAGCTCGCCCCGGTTGGTGAATTTGAACTCGGCCGTTACGGGTTTCCCCTGCGTAATGCGGCCAAAATCGTGGGTCGTCTCGACCCAGCCAAACAGGGCGGCGGCCCGGCGCGCCAGGGAAGTCGTCGTAACGGCAGCGGTCAGCAGCAGCAGGGCGGCGAAGAAAAGCTTGCGTTTCATGGGGATTAATTGGCTTTAAGTGAATATGCTGTACCCAACCGGATACAGTGCAAACCTACCGCACCGCCGCATTAGCGCCTGTTAAAGGCTTCCTAACGTTTGTTAATGAGTTGTTAACGGCGTTTGCGCTGGCCGGCCAAACCGCTATTTTTACCTCACTAACCCATTCGGCCACCTTCCTTTTGCCCAAGCAACCACCGCCATGTCCCGCCGCCTGATTCGTTTACTGGTTGCGCTCTCGGTCCTGTCGATCATCGGCATTCTGTGCGTCCAGGCGGTCTGGGTCCGGAACGCCTACGCCCTGCGCGAACGACAGTTCCGGCAATCGGCCTTTATTGCCCTGCAGGATGTTGCCGACAGCGTCGCGCGGCTGAACCGGACCACGCTGAATCGTTACGCGGTCACCCAGCTTTCGCCGGACTACTTCATCGTCAACACCCACGCCCCGATCGATCCCGTCTCGGTGGAGTCCCTGATCCAGAACGCCCTGCAGCAGCACCACCTCATCACCGACTTTGAATACGGTATTTACCATTGCGAGTCCGATCGGATGCTCTACGGCGCGTACGTCAGTACCAGCGCGCAGGGCCGACCGGTGGCCCAGAACCGGAACCTGCCCAAGTTTGCGCAGTACACCTACTATTTTGGCGTTCGGTTTCCCAACCAGGCGGGATTCGTGGCGGGTCAGCTGAACGGCTGGCTCTGGTCGACGGCCGCCGTGCTGGTCGTGGTTATCTTTTTCGGCTACACCCTGAGCGTCGTGCTCCGCCAGCGTCGGCTCACGGAAGTGCAGCGCGATTTTATCAACAACATCACCCACGAGCTGCAAACCCCGGTATCTACCCTGCGCATCGCGGCGGATGTGCTGCAGTCGGAGGCAATTACCCGCCAGCCCGACCGCCTGCGGCAATACGCCCGCATCGTGCAGGAAGAAAGCCAGCGGCTCCAGAAACAGATCCAGAGCGTCCTGCAACTGGCCCGCACCGAGCGTATGGGCTTTTCGCTGAACCCTACGGTCGTTAACCTGCACGACCTGCTGCGGACGGCGGCTCAGCCCTTTGGCGAGACCGTTACCCTGGACTTACAGGCCACAACCCCCTACTACCTGGCCGACCGCTACCACCTTGAAGCCGTTATCAATAACCTGATCGATAACGCCCTGAAATACTGCGAGACAACGCCCCGGATCACGCTGCAGACCCGGATCCAGAACGGCCAGCTGCAATGGTCGGTTGCCGATAACGGAATAGGCATCGCCCCGGAGCACCGCAAGGCCGTTTTTCGCCAGTTTTACCGCGTTCCCTCGGGCCGGGTCCACAACGCCCAGGGCTTTGGCCTCGGCTTGTACTACGTCCGGCAGGTCGTCCGGGCGCATCGCTGGCGACTGCGGCTCGACAGTAAGCCGGGCGGCGGCAGCACCTTTACCGTATCCGGCCCTCTCCACCAACCCGCCGTTTATGAACCCGCCCAAAGCCCGCATACTGTTTGTTGAGGACGACGTAAACCTCGGCTTCGTGACCCGCGATAACCTGGAAATGGCCCGGTTTGCCGTGACCCACTGCACGACGGGTACCCAGGGCTGGGAGGCGTTTCAGGCCGGAACCTTCGACGTCTGCCTGCTGGATGTGATGCTGCCCCAGTGCGACGGATTTACGCTGGCGCGGCAGATCCGGGCCGTGAATACGCAGGTGCCGATCCTGTTCCTGAGTGCCCTGGCCCAGAAAGACGATCGCCTGCAGGGCCTGCGGCTCGGGGCCGATGACTACCTGACCAAGCCGTTCAGCATTGAAGAGCTGCTGCTCAAAATAGAAGTTTTCCTGCGCCGAACGACTCCGTCCCGGGAGCCGGCAGGCCAGGGCGGGCCCTCGGTACCCGGGGTCGCGTTTGATCATCCCAACCTGCTGTTGACTGTCAACGACCAGCCCCGGAAGCTGACCCACCGCGAAGCCGACGTGCTGGCCTATCTGCTGGGTCGCCCCAATATGCTCGTTCGCCGGGAGGAACTGCTCCGGGCCATTTGGGGCGACGATGACTACTTTATGGGCCGCAGCCTGGACGTGTTCATTTCCCGCCTGCGCAAGCGCCTGGCCGATCACCCGTCCGTCCGGATCGAAAATGTCCACGGCGTCGGCTTCGTGTTACGGCAACAAAGCGGGTCCGGAATCCATTAGTACACGATGCAACCGCCAAGAGCGGTTGGGGAAAATTGGAGGAAAGAGAAAAGACAAACGAGTATGCGGTTGTGGATCAGCGGCTGCATCTTGTTTTTCCTCTTTCCTCTTACTGTCTGATATAGCAGCTACAAACGGATGAAAAAGCCAGAAGAATGCCAGAGCCTGGGTGAGGTTCGCGAAGCCATTGATCAGCTGGATCAGCAGGTCATTCAGACGCTGGGCCTGCGATTCCGGTACGTAAAAGCGGCTTCCCGGTTTAAAACCAGCACCGACAGTGTCCGGGCCGCCGACCGGCAGGCCCAGATGCTCCTGCAGCGTCGGGGCTGGAGTGAGGCCGCCGGGCTTAATCCGGACGTCATCGAGAAAATGTACCGGGATCTGGTCGCCTACTTCATTGAGGAGGAGCTGAAGGAGTGGGCGGGGAAGCCTAAGGCGTAGGACGGAACCTCGGTTCCGTCCTGCCTTATTCCAGAGCAAACACGATCGGCAGCGTAAAGCGCACCCGGACCGGACGCCCGGCTTGCTTGCCGGGGCGCCAGCGAGGCATTTGACTGACGACCCGCAGGGCTTCTTCGTCGCAGCCAAAACCAATGCCTTTCAGGACGCTGGCCTCGACGATGCTGCCGTCGGGATTGACCACAAACTGAATGTAAACCCTGCCCGAAATGTTGGCCCGGCTCGCCTGGGCCGGATAGCGCAGGTTTTTTTGCAGAAACTGCACCAGGGCTGCATCACCGCCGGGGAACTGCGGAGCCTGTTCAACGACCGTAAAGATGGTCTCTTCCTTCCGCTCGACTTCAATCGCTTTTTCTTCTCTGGGCGCTTCTCCGGCCGTTTCGGTGGGCGCTTCG
>Ga0164290_1000659_pt1 | contig 96024 bp, 84 predicted proteins | sample Micstemetagenome_FD_108782 | JGI IMG/M metagenome (GOLD analysis project Ga0164290, IMG submission 108782) | Contaminated culture microbial community from soil near Moab, Utah, USA - Microcoleus steenstrupii SON62 (Illumina Assembly) | ecosystem: Environmental > Terrestrial > Soil > Soil crust...
CGCGCCGGCGAACGAGGCCGTCACGGGACGCGCCGTGTCGGCATATTCGTGGCTCCAGCCCAGTCGTACCTTCAGCGCCAGCCGGTCGCGCCAGCCCAAGTCCATCGAACCGCCCAGCTGCGCACCCAGCACCGTGCGCAGCGAGTTCGTCGTCTGCTGCGCGACCGAAAGATTGAGCGAGCCCGCCCCCGTCTCGGTGAAGGCGTTCTGCGTGCCGGTATAGGCCTGCAGCCGCACGAACGGCGTGACGAAGGCGTCGGCAAGACCGCCGAGGTCGAAGCGATAGCCGGTCTCGACCTGGCCGTAGAACTGGTTGGCGCCGGAGTTGCCGATCGCGGTGCGCGGCGCGAGGCCCGGGATCGCGATGCTGCGCCACATCTGGTTGGCGCTGTAGGCATAGCCCGCGATCGCGTCGGCGTAGACCTTGTCCTGGCTGTAGTTGGCGTAGAGCCCGGCCTGGAAGCTGTTGGAGTTGCCCAGCCCACTGAAGCCCGAGACCCACTGGTTGGCGTTCTGGTAGCCCGCCGTCACGCCGACCCGCAGGCCCGGCGCCACCAGACGGTCGAGGCCGCCGGCGAAGCCGCCCGCGCTGTAGGTCAGCGTGCCGGCATTGGCGCCGCTGCTGGTCATCGTGCCGAGCCCGCCCAGCGCGCCGCCCCACGCGCTCCACAGCGCCGGCACCGTGCTGTCGCAGGCGACATCGCAGGCCTCGGCCAGCGCCACGCGGGTCGAACCGACCAGGCTGCCGCTGCCGCCCGCCTGTCCCGCGAAGTTGCTCAGGAACATCTGGATCCCCTGCACCATCGTGCTCGAGAAGCCCGAGTAGTTCTGGCCGCTGATCGAGTTCATCGCCGCCTGGCCCTGCTGCGCCGTCAGGCTCGCGAGCGCGCCGATGACGGTGGCGAAGTCGCCGGTAGCCGTGGCGATGGAGGCATCGAGCACGGCGCCCACGGCCGCCTGGTTTGGCGTCAGGGCACCGCGCGCGAAGCCGCCGATCTGCAGGCTGAGATAGACGTTGTTGGCATCATAGCTGAGGCTCGGCTGCAGGAACGGCAGGGCGCTGGCGACCGAGGCGTAGGTTCCGGCCACGCCGCCCGTCGCATTGAGCAGCGTGTAGTTCGTGCGCGCCGCGTAGATGCCGGTCTGCGGCACGACGAGCAGCGAGCTGCCCGCGCCGATGGTGGCGGTGCCGGTGACGTTCAGCAGGTCGCTCTGGCGCGCGGCGTTGACCTCCGGCCGATACACGCCGCCGCTCTGGCTGTAGTTGCCGGCGACCGTCAGCGTGCCGATCGAGTTGCCGGGCGCGACGATGCCGGTGTTTGTCAGGTTGCCGACGATCGTGCCGGTACCCGAGAGCACGCCCATGTTGGTGACGTCCCCGGTGATCGTGCCGTTCTGGGCGAACAGGCCCATGTTGGACACGCTGCCGGCGATCGTGCCGGTGTTGATGAACTGGCCCAGGCTGCCGTTGATCACCGATCCCGTCAGCGTCCCCCCATTGGTCGCCATGCCGACATTGGCGAAGCCGCTGTTGAATGCGCCGTTGTTGGTGAAGTTCCCCGAGTTCAGCTGCCACTGGAGCGGCGTGTCGACCGTACCGTTGTTGACGAAGCTGCCGCCGGCAGCGACCGTGAGCAGGCTGTTGTCGCCGAACGTGTTGTTGTTGATGAAGCCGCCACCGGCATTGACGGTGAACTGGCCGTTGCCGCCGATCGTGCCATTGTTGATGATGCCGCCGCCGGCATTGACCGCGAACTGGCCGTTGCCGCCGAGCGCGCCGGTATTGGTGAAACTGCCGCCATTGATGGCGAGCGTGCCGGTGTTGCCGAGCGTGCCGCTGTTGACGAAGCCGCCGCCGTTCATGACGAGCGTGCCGCTGCTGGCGAGCGTGCCGATGTTGCTGAAGCTGCCAGCGTTGACGGCAAGCGTGCCGATGCTGGCGAACGTGCTGTTGTTGGTGAAGCTGCCGCCATTGACGGCGAGCGTGCCGCTGTTGGCGAGCGTGCCGTTGTTGACGAAGCTGCCGCCGTTGACGGCGAATGCGCCACTGCTGGCGATCGTGCCGTTGTTGACGAGCCCACCCCCGTTGACCGTTACGTTACCCAGGAGCGATCCGGTGTTGGCGATGGTGAGAAGGCCGCCGTTCACCGTCGTGCCGCCGGTAAATGTGCCGGCGCCGCCCAGGGTGAGGTTGCCGCTTCCCAGCGTCAGGCCGCCAGGCCCCCAGGTTGGACCGGTCAGACCGGCCGAGCCACTTTGCTGAACCTGCACCGTCACGTTGTCCATCAGGTACGTCGTGAAACTCGCCTGGAAAGTGTCCGGCAGGTTCAGCATGCCCTGCAGGGCCAGCATCTGCGTAATGGATCCGTTCGTGCCCGGGGCATTGGTGGCGCTGTAGCCGACGAAGCCGTTGACCGGATCGTAGAGGTAGTTGAGGTTTTCGAAGAAGGTGCGGCCGAGGTTGGTGAAGCCCGTACCCTGTGTCACCTGCACGCCGTACGGCAGGACCGAACTGCTGCCATCTCCCAGGACGAAATAATAGGCGGGCTGGGTCTGCCCCGGCAGAAAGACCTGCACTGTACCGCCGGGCTTCAGGCAGTTGGTCTCCGTCGGCGCGCTATCGCTGCAATGCCCCGTGACGACCGGGATCTGGCCGGCGGTCGGTGCCGAGACGATCATGTAGGAGATGCCGCTATCGGGCAGCTGGTTCAGGGTCCCGAGATCGTAGGTTGGCTGGCCGTCGACCGTGATCGAGACCGACCCTTTCTGGGTGCCCCATTGCACGGGATAGGCGGTGCCTCCGATGCTGTACCAGGACTGGTTGGTCCCGCTCGCAGGCAGGTTCTGGAAGGCGAAGCCGCTGGTATTCTGGCTGTTGAGCCCAAGCAGGATACCCGGGGTGTTGCCGAAGCCGAGGCTCGGAAATCCGCTCATCCCGATGATGTAGCCCGGCTGCATGGTGCTGACGCCGGGGCCGCTCACCAGCGAGAGCAGCGGATTCATGTTCCAGACGCTGTTGGCCGGCTGAAGCGCCGCGGTCGAAGACGCCCCGTACATCACGCCGCCGCGGTCGAAGCCGACGCCCATCTGATTGAAGCCGGAGTTGGTGGTCCCGAGGATCGGAACCCGCGCGGTTACCGACTGGCCGTTTGCGCCATTGATCGTCACGTTCGTGAGGTAGAGGGAGCCCACCGGCGTGGCAGTGCTGGTAGTGTATTCGATGGTCGCATAGGGCGCGAGAACCGGATCGTTGCCCGGCTTGTAGTGAGCCGGGTCCGCCACAAGCCCGAGGGAGCCGGTATCCAGAATAAAGTTCTGTGGGCCGTAGCCGTTGAGCGTCAACGAGACGAGTGCCTGCCGGGGCCCGCCCCCAGGGTGCGGTTCGGTGGTGAGCGGAACGTAAAACGTGCTGCCGCCGCCGTACATGTTCCAGGACTGCGCCGCGACCGGACCGGAAAACAGCGCAAACGCCAACAGGGCGAGCGTTGCCCGCCGGACATGGTAACGCTTCACGAAATCCAACTCCCCCAAGCCAGATCCACCGTCCCGATCAGCGCTTCTTCTTGGCCCGTTCGATCGCCTCGGTGATCAGCCGGCGCGCCTCTTCGACGTCGCCCCAGCCCAGCAGCTTCACCCACTTTCCCGGTTCGAGATCCTTGTAGTGGATGAAGAAGTGCTCGATCTGGTGGCGCGTGATCTCCGGCAGGTCGGTGTAGTTCTTCACATGGACGTAGCGCTGGGTCAGCTTGGGCGACGGCACGGCGATGATCTTCTCGTCGCCGCCGCCATCGTCCTCCATGCGCAGCACGCCGATCGGGCGCACGTTGATCACGGCGCCGGCGATGATCGGGCGGGTATTGGCCACCAGCACGTCGATCGGGTCGCCGTCGTCGGACAGGGTATGCGGCACGAAGCCGTAATTCCCGGGGTAACGCATGGGCGTGTACAGGAAGCGGTCGACCACCAGGGTACCGGCTTCCTTGTCCATCTCGTACTTGATCGGCTCTCCGCCGATCGGCACTTCGATGATGGTGTTCACGTCTTCGGGCGGATTCTTGCCGATGGCAATGGCGTCGAGGTTCATGGCGCGATCCTGACGGAAGCCGGCGGAAACCTCAAAAAGAAACCGGCGGCCGTTGCGGGCCGCCGGTCCTTTTCTGTCGCAGACGGCGGTTCAGTCGTCGGCGTAGATATCGCGGTCCTTGGTCTCCGGCATCAGGAACAGGCCGACCACCAGGGTCATGCCGGCCACCACGATCGGGTACCAGAGGCCGGAGTAGATGTTGCCGGTCGCCGCCACGATGGCGAAGGCGGTGGGCGGCAGGAAGCCGCCGAACCAGCCGTTGCCGATATGGTACGGCAGCGACATGCCCGAGTAGCGGATGCGGGTCGGGAATAGTTCGACCAGCAGCGCGGCGATCGGGCCGTACACCATCGTCACGTAGATGACGAGGATGGTCAGGATCACGATGACCATGGTCATGTTGACCTGCTTGGGGTCGGCCGAAGCCGGATAGCCGGCGGCGCGGATGCCGGCCGTCGCCTCGGTATTGAAGGCCCGCTCCTTCGCGGCGCCCTCGGCCCCTGCCTTCACCTTGTCGAAGGAGGTGATGACCTTGTCGCCGATCTTGATCTGCGCCGGCGTGCCGGCGGGAGCAACCTGGTTGGCGTAGTTCACCGAGTTGCGCGCGAGGAACGACTTGGCGATGTCGCACGAGCTGGTGAACGAGGCTGTGCCCGTCGGGTTGAACTGGAACGAGCACTCGCCCGGATCCGCGATCACCACGACCGGGGACTTTTCGATCGCCGCATTCAGCGCCGGGTTCACCGCGTTGGTGAGGGCGTGGAACAGCGGGAAGTAGGTGACCATCGCGAGCGCGCAGCCCGCGAGGATGATCGGCTTGCGGCCGATCTTGTCCGACAGCCAGCCGAAGAACACGAAGAACGGCGTGCCGATGGCCAGCGACACCGCGATCACGATGTTCGAGGTCGTCGCGTCGAGCTTCAGCGTCTGGGTCAGGAAGAACAGGGCGTAGAACTGGCCCGTGTACCAGACCGCCGCCTGGCCGGCGGTGCCGCCGAACAGGGCGATGAGCGCGATCTTGGCGTTCTTCCAGACACCGAAGGCCTCGCGCAGCGGGGTCTTGGAGCCCTTGCCTTCTTCCTTCATGCGCTTGAAGGCCGGCGATTCCTCGAGCTGCAGTCGGATCCAGATGGAGACGCCCAGCAGGATGATCGAGAGCAGGAACGGGACGCGCCAGCCCCAGGCGGCGAACTGCTCCGGCGTGAGCGCGAGGCGCAGCGCCACGACGACGATCAGCGACAGGAACAGGCCGACGGTCGCCGTCGTCTGGATCCACGACGTGTAGAAGCCGCGGCGATCGTGCGGCGCATGCTCGGCGACGTAGGTCGCGGCGCCGCCATACTCGCCGCCCAGCGCCAGGCCCTGGAGCAGGCGGCAGGCGATGAACAGGATGGGCGCGGCGATGCCGATCGAGGCGTAGCCCGGCAGCAGGCCGACCACGAAGGTCGCGATGCCCATCAGGGTCATCGTCACGAGGAAGGTGTACTTGCGGCCGATCAGGTCGCCCAGGCTGCCGAAGAACAGCGCGCCGAACGGGCGGACGGCAAAGCCGGCGGCAAAGCCCAGCAGGGTGAAGATGAAGGCGGCGGTCGGATTGACGCCGGTGAAGAAATTCGCCGCGATGTTGGCGGCAAGCGCGCCGGCGAGATAGAAGTCGTACCATTCGAAGACGGTGCCGACGGAGGAGGCGATGATCACCTTCCTCTCTTCGCGCGTCATCGGACGACCGCGATCGTTTACGGTGCCTGTTACGGCCATAAGCGTTTCTCCCTTATGGCAATCGAATTGGACTCGATTGCTTAGAGATCGCCTTTAGTTGGACATGCGGGGTCCGTGCAATTGGACCAAGGTCACGCAAGACCAAAGTCGAATGCCGTCTGCGGAATTTCAGAAGCCGTGCGACGTCACCCGCGGAAGACCCATACGATCGCGGCGCCGATGCAGAGCGCCAACGTCACGACACCCGCCATCTCCGCGTAGCGCAGGTAGGTCTTGCGCAGCACTTCGAGCAGCAGCTCGGGTGGGTAGTTGGGCGGCAGGTCCGCCCCCTTGTTCAGGAGCACCCAGAGCTCCGTCGACTTGTGGTTCCATTTCGGCGCGTTGTACGCGAACAGGCCGAGCACCGATCCGTGCAGCGCCTCCAGGATCGCTCCCGACTTCAGGCAGAGCAGCAGGTCGTAGGAAAGGCCGAGCATGACCATGCAGATCGCCAGCAGCGCGAAGCCGCAGCCGCGACGCACTGTGACATCCGCGAGATACTCGATCCTGTCCATGCCGGCCCCCCGCCCCGAGAGTCTATTGCACAGCACCTGAGATGAGCAAGACGCGGACCAGGGCGGGAAAGCAGAGCACGAGTGCGACCAGGGCCCACACCCAGTTCGGGCCGGGCGCCTCGCGCGAGGCGGGAACGGCACGCTCGATCAGGGCGGCCGGCACGCCCGAGAGGAGGAGCGTCGTCGTCGCCACGATCAGGCTCGCGAAATAGAAGGTGACGCTCGGGTCGTTCGGCAGCCAGGGCGGCGCCCAGATCAGGCTGTAGGCCGCGACGAGCCGGACCAGCGGCGAGAAGATGCCGTTGAACACGGCGAGCCCCAGCACGAGGGCGAAGACCTGGTGACGCAGCATCTCAGCCTCCACCTGCCAGACGCGGCGTCATGCCGGCCGAGGCCATGGCGAAGTAGAAGCCGGTGCGCAACCAGAACAGCCAGAACGCGGTGATGAGGGGAAGCCATCGTTGCCCCAGCGAGGCCGGCGTGACGAAAGCGACCGCGGCGATCGCCCAGCCGGTGAGCCAGACAAAGGACCGCCAGATGTAGTTCCCAGGCTGCAGCGCCGGCACGAAGAACGCGAGCATCCAGCGCCCGATGCAGGCCCAGGCCACGAGCGACAGCCCGTAGTTCACGATCCAGAAGGGCAGGTAGCCCCAGAAGAAGTCGGGTTGGTTCATGGTCCCAAACGAAAAGGGCGAGGCTTGCGCCCCGCCCTCCCTCTCATTGGATCGCGGCGGTCGTCAATGGGCCGCTTCGGCGTTGCGCACCGATCCCGCCGGTATGCGGATCGAGTCGATGAAGTCCTGCATCTCGGCAGAAGCCGGCTTCGAAACCCAGCCCACAATCAGCATCGCGATGAAGGCTGCCGGGATGCCGAAGATGCCGACCGAGATGTTGTTGATGCCCCAGATGTACGCGACGTCGCGGCCGCGGATCTTGACGATGTTGATATCGCCCAGCCAGCTCATGCTCTGCTTGACCCACGGACCGTAGAACTCGGTCGAGATCAGGAAGAACATGCAGAGGCCGAAACCCACGGCGACGCCCCAGATACCTGCGGCATCACCCGCCCGTTTCCACCAGATGCCGAGCACCAGGCCCGCGAACAGGCCGGCGGCGGCGATCGAGAAGGCCCAGGACACCAGAAACAGAATGTCGGCACCAAGCGAGCCCGCCACGTAAGCGGCGACCACCGCCACCAGGGCGAGCAGGACTCGGCTGATGACGAGGCGACGCTTGGTGTCGGCGTTGGGGTCGATCATCTTGTAGTAGACGTCGTGGCTGAGCGCGTTGGCAATCGCCAACAGCAGCCCGTCCGCGGTCGAGAGCGCAGCGGCGAGGCCGCCGGCCGCGACCAGGCCGGATATGACATAGGGCAGACCGGCGATTTCCGGCGTCGCCAGCACGACGGCGTCGGTGTGCAGCCGGAACTCGTTGAGCTGCAGGATGCCGTCGCCGTTGCCGGTGACGCCCTTGCAGAGCGCGTATTGCGCCGCAGCATTCGCCGCATCGCATGCGCCGACCAGCCCGATGCTGCCCCACGAGGCAACCCAGGCCGGCAGCTTGGCGATCGGCTGGCCGATCACCGACTGGTACACTTCCAGCTTCGCGAACGCCGCGTAGGCCGGCGCCGTGAAGTAGAGCAGGAAGATGAAGAGCAGCGACCACGCCACAGAGTCGCGCGCCTGCTTGACGGACGGCGTGGTGAAGTAGCGCATAAGGACGTGCGGAAGCGACGCCGTGCCGACCATCAGACAGAGGATCAACGCGAAGAAGTTCCACATCGCCGTCGGGCTGTAGTTGCCGCGGGCGTCGACGAAGGCCGCGGTGTGCGGCTGGACGACGCCGAGCGTCTTTTCGAGCACAGCGATTTTCTCGAGCGCCTGGCCGTACATGATCTGTGGGATCGGAACACCCGTGACCTCGGCCGACAGCACCGTGACCGGGATCAGGTAGGCGATGATCAGGATGATGTATTGGGCAACCTGCGTCCAGGTGACCGCCTTCATGCCGCCCAGCATCGAGCAGAGCAGGATGCCGAGCAGACCGACGAAGCAGGCCACCTCGAAGCCGATGTTGAGGAAGCGGGCGGTGATGATGCCGACGCCCACGATCTGCGCGACGACGTAAACGAAAGACGCCGTGATCAGCACTACGACGGCCAGAGCGCGCGCCACGTTGCCGCCGTAGCGGGCGCCGAAGAAGTCCGGCACCGTGAACTGGCCGAACTTGCGCAGGTACGGCGCCATCAGGATCGATACCAGCACGTAACCGCCGGTCCAGCCCAGCACGAAGGCCAGGCCGCCATAGCCGCCGAAGTAGAGCGACCCCGCCATGCCGATGAACGAGGCGGCGCTCATCCAGTCCGCGCCCGTGGCCATGCCGTTGTAGAAGGCGGGAACGGCGCGGCCGGCGACGTAGTATTCGTTGACCTCGGCGGTCCTCGCCAGCCAGCCGATCAGCGCGTAGACGCCGAGCGTCAGGAAGATGAAGAGATAGCCGAGGATCCGGTTCGGGACGCCCAGCAGTTCGAGCACGCCGATGAAGATCGTGAACCCGATGAAGACGCCCGTGTAGAGGGCGTAGATGCGCCCGAGATTGGCGAGAAACCCGCCTTGGATAGCAGCCATGGTCGTTCCCCCGTCACTCGTCCTGAACGCCGAATTCGTGATCGATCTTGTCCTGGGACTTGGCGTTCCAGACGCACATCAGGACGAAGGCGATCAGCGAGCCCTGGGCCGCCATGTAGTAGCCCAGCGGAAATCCGATGATCCGGATCTGGTTGAGCTGCGGCGCCCAGAAGTGGATCACGAAGCTGAAGAAGAACCATGCGGCGAGGATGACCAGCATCAGCCGCTTCGTTTTTTCCCAATAGGCGGCCTGCTGCGAGGCCGTCAGTCTGCTTTCCGCCATGCTCTTGCTCCTCCAAAGACAATTGGAGGCGCCGATGCACAACCACCGCCGCGATGAGTTCGGGATTGCCCGATGGTACGCTGAACTCCCCATCGCCCGGTTTGCTCGGGCGCCTTGTTTCTTCATTTTCATTCACTCAGACTGTGTGAATATACAGTAGGTGTGATTCACTGTCAGTGCGGCTCTACCCCCTACTTTAGTCGAATATCCATTCACAGGCCGTGCAGTCGACGAAAGAGCAGCATGCTTGCAGGGCTCAAGAGCTACCTTTTCCCCACGCGCATCCGCTCACGCGCGCAGCTCACGCGTTTCGTCAGCGGCGAGGCGTCCTACGTGGCCCAACGGTCGACCTACGAATTCTCCCGCAATACGCTGGCGTGGTTCGGTCAGTCGGCCTTCGGCGATCCCGCCTTCAACGACGCCTTTGCGGTCTGCCGCTGGGAAGCCTTCGCGGCCATCGCCGCCGACATGGCTTTCGTCGTGCGGTCCTTTCTCGACGGCGGCCCCGAGTTGGACCCCGCCCTGGTACGAACGTACGCCGACGCGCTGGGCGAATATCCGGCGCCGGTTCATCGGCCCGAAGGCTGGAGCGATCGCCATGCGGCCCTGCTCAGCCGCTTCGCCGGTGTCGCCTCCGACCATCGACCCGACCTCAAGGCCATGGGTCATCGCACGGGCGTGCTGATCCACGAACACGTGCCGGCGCGGTCGAAGAATGCGGAGGAAGAGCGCCAGGTCCTTGCCGCGGCCGTGACGTTCGGCCTGATCTCGTTCAACGATCGCCTGCCCAAACGCCTCGATCGCAACGCGTTGCTGGCCAATCTCCGCCTTGCGTCTTGATTCTCCCGGTCCCGGTGGTCACGCTCATCCCATGGCCGACATCGAGCGCTTCCTGGTAGCCGACGACCACCCGATGGTTCGCGACGCGCTGGCGTCGGCGCTCGGCCAAGCGTTCACCGGCGCGCAATTCAACATGGCCGGTTCCCTCGACCAGGCGAAAGCCGCGCTCGACCGCGAACCCGAAACCGATGCGGTGCTGCTCGACCTCGACATGCCGGGCATGGACGGGCTCACCGGCCTCGCCCGCCTGCGCGCCGAGCATCCCACCGTGCCCATCGTCGTCGTGTCGGCGGCTCGCGAGGCCTCGGTGGTGCGCCGCGCCTACGAGTTCGGCGCCTCGGCCTATATCGACAAGTCCGCGCCACTCGACGAGATCGCCGCGATCGTGCGCGCCGTCCTCGACGGCGAGATCTTCGCGCCGCCCGAAGCCAGCACCGGCGAGACCTTCGCCCAGCGCGCCGCCCAGCTCACGCCGCAGCAATGGCGCGTGCTGTCGCTGATGGTGCAGGGCGACCAGAACAAGCAGATCGCGCACAAGCTCGGCGTCGGTGAAGCCACCGTGAAGGCGCACGTGACGGTGATCCTGCGCAAGCTCGGCGTCCGCTCGCGCACCCAGGCCGTGATCGAGGCGCGCGGACTGGCGTTGCCGTCGACGGAGACGATCAGGCCGTAAGCCGCCCCACGGCCGAACTCCGCAGCCTCAGCAGTGCGCGCAGCGATGCCGGCTTCACCGGCTTGTGCAGCAGCTCGACCTGCAGAGCGCGCGCGCGCAGCCGCAATGTCGGATCGCGGTCGGCCGTGACGAGCGCGGCGGGCACGGCGCGACCCCAGGCGGCGCGCATCGCGACCACGGCGTCGAGACCGTCGGCGCCCTCGTCGAGATGCAGGTCGGCCAGCACCAGGTCCGGCAGGCGCCCGGCGCGCGCCACCGCGTCCAGCGCCTCGGCCTGCGACGCAGCCGTCGCGACGTTGCAGCCCCAGCCGCCCAGCAGCGCCGCCATCGCCTCGCGCACCCGCGCCTCGTTGTCGAGGCAGAGCACGAAGCTCTCGGCCTCGATCGACGGCAGCGACTGCTGCACCGGCTGCGCCACGGGCGCGGTCACGACGGCCGCCACGCGCGGCACGGTGATGGAGAAGGTCGAGCCGCGGCCCGGTGCCGAGGCAAGCGCGACCGGCAGGTCGAGCATGCGCGCGATGCGATCGACGATGGCGAGGCCGAGCCCCAGCCCCCGCTCCTCGCGCGGCCCCTCGTCCTCGGGCTGCAGGCGCACGAACTCGTCGAAGATCACGGCCTGCTTGTCGGGCGCGATGCCCGGTCCGTTGTCCCTCACCTCGATGCGCAGCGAATCGCCGACGCGCCGGCAGCCCAGCAGCACCCGCGCCGGCCGTCCCTCGACCTGCCCGTATCGCAGTGCATTCGAGAGAAGGTTCTGCAGGATGCGGCGCAGGAAGGCGGGATCGGTGTCGACGAAGGCGCGCGTCGGCGCCACCGCCAGCTTGACGCCACGCCGTGCCGCCATCGGCGCGAATGCCGTCGCCAGCGACTCGAACAGCGGCTGCAGCGCGAAGGGCCGCCGCTCGGGCTTGAAGGCACCGGCATCGAGCTTGGAGATGTCGAGCAGCGCGTCGAGCAGCGATTCGACGGCGCCCAGGCTCGCATCGATCTTGCCGCCGAGATCGTTGCGCGGGTCGCGGTCGATCATCGCCGCCGTGAACAGCCGCGCGGCATGCAGCGGCTGCAGGAGATCGTGGCTCGCCGCCGCGATGAAGCGCGTCTTGCCGAGATTGGCGGCCTCCGCCTCGGCGCGGCTCGCCTCCAGCTCGGCCGTTCGCTCGACCACCCGCTGCTCCAGCGTCTCGGCCGCGCGACGGAGCTGGCCGTCGCTGTCGCGCAGCGCCTGGGCAATGCGCACCCGCGCCGTGACGTCGTTGCAGGTGGCCACGAACCCGTCCCCGGGCAGCGGATCGAGGCGCAGCTCGATCACCCTGCCGTCGCGCGTCGTGATCTCGTGCGTCGCAGGCGCCTCGGGCCGGCGCAGCAGCGCCACGACCTCGGGCGTCGCGCCGAACTCGCGCGGCGCGGCGCCGACGGCCACCGCGTCGTCGTCCAGTGCCAGCAGGTCGGTGAAGCGGTCGTTGAAGATCTCGAGCCGGCCCTCGCGGTCGAACGAGGCGATGCCCATGCCCACATGGTCTAGCGTGTTGCGCAGGATCTCGTAGTTGTAGCGGATCGCCTCGGAGGCCTCGTCGATGATGGCGCGCGCGCTGCGCGGCAGCAGCCGGCCGCGCCGGGCCGAGGCCGCCACAATGACGCGCGCCGAGGCCGCGCCCAGCGTGCCCGACAGCATGCGCTCGGTGCGGACCACCGCCGTTTCCAGCGACAGTTCGCCCGTGAGGGTGCGGGCCGCGCGCTCGACACCGACGAAGCGCGCGAGGAGCTGGCGCAACTCCTCAATGCGGGCAGCGTCGGCCGGCGCGCGACGCGGCAGCGGCCGCGGCTCGGCGCCCAGCACGAAGGCGTCGGCCTGCTCTCGGTCCCGGCCCACCGGCCGCACCAGCAGCGAGACCCCGACCAGCAATGCCGTGTTCACCGCGACGCAGACCAGGAAACCCTGCAGTACCGGATCGAGTGCCGCCAGCGGCTCGGGGAGGTACGGGCTGAACGGCGCCAACGGACCCGCGCCCACGCCGCTTCCCCCGCCCTGGCGCAGCGTCGGCAGCAGCAGCGCGTAGAGCCACACGACGAAGCCGCCGGTCAGGCCCGCCACGACGCCGTACCTGTGGGCGCGCTGCCAGTAGAGGCCGAGCACGAGGCCGGGCGCGAAGTTGGCGACGGCGCAGAAGGAGATCAGGCCGATCGACGCCAGCGGCAGGTAACCCGAGATGATTCGCTCGTAGGCGTAGCCCGCCATCAGGATCAGAACGACCGCGGCGCGGCGCACCAGCACCACCAGCGGCCCCATGTCCCGTGCGACGCCGGCCTGCCGCTTCAGCAGGTAGGGCATCAGCAGTTCGTTGCCGATCATGCCCGACAGCGCCATGCAGGCCACGATGACCATCGAGGTCGCCGCCGACAGGCCGCCGATGAACACGAAGGCCGACAGCCAGCTCTCGCCGCCGACCAGCGGCAGCTGCAGCACGTAGAGGTCGGGGCTGACGTTCGGCCCCAGCAGCAGCAGGCCCGCCGCCGCGATCGGGATCACGAACAGGTTGATCAGCACGAGATAGGCCGGGAACAGCCAGCGCGCGGTCCGCAGGCTCGCAGGATGATCGTGCTCGACCACCGCGACGTGGAACTGGCGCGGCAGGCAGAGGAAGGCCATGCCCGAGAGCAGCGACATCACCACCCAGGTGAGCGGCGAGGCCTCGCGCGTCAGCCGCTCGGCCACGGCCGGCGCCTCGGCGAGCCGCGCCACCATGTCGGACGGGCCGTCGAACAGGAACCACACCACGAAGGGGCCGACCGCCAGCAGCGCCAGCAGCTTGACCACCGACTCGAAGGCGATGGCCAGCATCATGCCGCGATGCTGCTCTGAGGCCTGCACGTTGCGCACGCCGAACAGGATGGTGAACAGCGCCATCAGCGCCGCCACGATCAGCGAGGTGTCGGCATGCACGACGCCCGGCGCACCGCCGACCCACGGCGAGGGCGCGGCGATGGTGCGGAACGACGCCGACACGGCCTGCAGCTGCAGCGCGATGTAGGGCAGCACACCCACCGTGGCGAACAGCGTGGCGGTGACGCCGACGGCGCGGCTCTTGCCGTAGCGCGAGGCCAGGAAATCGGCGATCGACGTCACGTTGTGCTGCTTGGCCACCCGCACCATTTTCCGCAGCATCGGGTAGCCCAGGGTCACGACCAGGACCGGGCCGGTGTAGATCAGGATGAAGTCGATGCCCGAGGTCGCCGCGCGGCCGACCGCGCCGTAGAAGGTCCAGGAGGTACAATAGATGGCCAGCGACAGGCCGTAGACGACCGGCGCCACCGAGTTCCGGGACCAGTCACGCGCGTACCGGTCGCCGAAATACGCCACGGCGAAGAGCAGCCCCAGATAGGCCAGCGACAAGGCCAGGACAGCCGGTTCCACCAGCATGCGTGCGCGTTTCTCCCCGGCGTCATTGAACCGTCTGGGCGGGGCCGCTACAAGCTCCGCCACACAAGGATTTAGTTAGAATGGCATCCTACCAGTACATCTACGTGATGAAGGGTCTGAACAAGACCTTTCCCGGCGGCAAGCAGGTCCTGAAGGACATCTGGCTGTCGTTCCTGCCCGGCGCCAAGATCGGCGTGCTCGGCCTCAACGGCTCGGGCAAGTCGACCCTGCTCAAGATCATGGCCGGGCGCGACGACAGTTTCACCGGCGAGGCCTGGGCGGCCGAGGGCGTGAAGGTCGGCCTGCTGGAGCAGGAACCCGGCCTCGACCCGTCCAAGGACGTGCTGGGCAACGTCATGGACGGCGCCGGCGAGATGGCGAAGATGCTGGCGCGCTTCGAGGAGGTGTCCAACGCCTTTTCCGATCCCGACGCCGACATGGACAAGCTGATCGCCGAGCAGGGCGAGTTGCAGGAGAAGATCGACGCCGGCAACGGCTGGGACCTCGGCCGCACGGTCGAGATCGCCATGGATGCGCTGCGCTGCCCGCCGTCCGACGCCAATGTCGAGAACCTGTCGGGCGGCGAGAAGCGCCGCGTGGCGCTGTGCCGCCTGCTGCTCTCCAAGCCCGACATGCTGCTGCTCGACGAACCGACCAACCATCTCGACGCCGAGTCGGTGGCCTGGCTGGAGCGCCATCTCGCGGAGTTCCCCGGCACCGTCGTGGCCGTCACCCACGATCGCTACTTCCTCGACAACGTCGCCGGCTGGATCCTCGAACTCGACCGCGGCGCCGGCATCCCGTGGGAAGGCAACTACTCGTCCTGGCTGAAGCAGAAGGACAAGCGCCTCGAGCTGGAAGAGAAGACCGCCGACGCCCGCCGCCGCACCATGCAGCGCGAGCTCGAATGGATGGGCACCAGCCCGTCGGCCCGCCGCTCCAAGAGCAAGGCGCGAATCGCGGCCTACGAGCAGATGGTCGAGGAGAACAAGCAGGAGACGCTCGACCGCGCGCAGATCGTCATCCCCGCAGGCCCCCGCCTCGGCGACCACGTCATCCGCGCCGAGGGCATCTCAAAGGGCTTCGGCGACCGGCTGCTGATCGACAACCTCACCTTCAACCTGCCGCCGGGCGGGATCGTGGGCGTCATCGGCCCCAACGGCGCCGGCAAGACCACGCTGTTCAAGATGATCACCGGCCTCGACAAGCCCGACACCGGCACCTTCTCGGTCGGCCCGTCGGTGAAGCTCGGTTACGTCGACCAGAGCCGCGAGACACTCGATCCCAACAAGAGCGTGTGGGAGGAGCTCTCGGGCGGCCTCGACATCATCAAGCTCGGCAGCCGGGAAATCTCCAGCCGCGCCTATTGCGGCTCGTTCAACTTCAAGGGCGCGGACCAGCAGAAGAAGGTCGGCCAGCTCTCGGGCGGCGAACGCAACCGCGTGAATCTCGCCAAGATGCTGAAGAGCGGTGCCAACGTGCTGCTGCTCGACGAGCCGACCAACGATCTCGACGTCGACACGCTGCGCGCGCTCGAAGAGGCACTGGTCGAGTTCGCCGGCTGCGCCGTCGTGATCTCGCATGATCGCTGGTTCCTCGACCGCACCGCCACCCACATGCTGGCCTTCGAGGGCGACAGCCATGTCGAGTGGTTCGAGGGCAACTACCAGGACTACGAGCTCGACCGGCACCGCCGCCTCGGCACCGACGCCGACCAGCCGCACCGCATCAAGTACAAGCCGCTGGTCCGCTAGGCCGGCGGGCGCGGGAACGGCGGCACGGCATGAACCCGCTCAACGAAGTCCAGTGGGGCCAGGACTGGGCGTGGGGCGTGCCGCTGATCGCCCTGACCTGCGTCATCCACATCCTCTGCCTGGCGGTCTTCACCGCCCGGGTCGACAAGGTGCTCGACACGATGCGGGACCGCGGCCGCCACGTCACCCTCACCTTCTCCATGGTGATGGCGATGGCGGTGACCCTGGTGACGACCCTGCACATCCTCGAAGGCGGCATCTGGGCGCTGGCCTTCCGCTACCTGGACGCCGTCCCCGACAATCGCTCGGCGATGCTCTATTCGCTGGGCGCGCTCACCACCTACGGCGACACCACCATCCACCTCGCCCACCAGTGGAAGATGCTGGGGGCGCTGGAAGCGGTGAACGGCATGCTGCTGTTCGGCCTGACGACCGCGTTCCTGTTCGCGATGATCCAGAGGGTACTGCCTCCGGCGAAGCGCTAGGTAGGTCAGGCCGGGAACAAGACTTCAAATCAATTCCCGACACTTACACAAGAGGGAAGCGTTGCGTCCAACTCAGCGAACACGCCAGCAGATGCCCATGCATATCTATTGCCGACTACGTACAGGTTTTCTTTTGCTCTCGTGACAGCAACGTTGAGCAAATTTGGCTTCGAGCCAGCCCATCTCCTCGCCCCTTCGCGAGCCGCTTCCGCCGCGCCCAAGATAATGAATACCGTGTCGGCCTCTCTACCTTGAACCGTGTGAATGGTTCCGATTCTCTCGGCGACCCATTTCTCGGGATGTGGAGTCCATTTGCGCAATTCGGGGAGGCGCAAGAACCGCTCCCGCAATTTTTGAGCAACTATTCGAAAAGGCGAAATTACATAGAAATCAGCACTCTCCAAATTACCCGCTGCCAGCCTCTCAATCATTCCCTTAAGGGCAAACCATTCGCTCTCAGACCATTTGTCGTCACATCGGTCAGGTCGAACATCTATCCAGCATGAAAGGCCGAGTATCGCCCTAATATGCGACTTTGACGGCCCCCGGCCGTTCACCATGAGATCCGCGTAGGCGACGCGATTAGCAAGAGAGAACATCGGGTCTGCACAACGCCGATGAACAATCAGGGGAACTCCCAGGCGAATAACACTATCCTCTCGCTCAAGCGTCGTTCCGTACTCACTCGCAGCATCACTCAAAGTCTGCACCGACGCCTCAGGTGCAATGAACCCATTAGCATCGATCTTGAATTCCTTGGCGATTCCCGCCCCAAGTTCACTCGGAAGTGTGGTCACCGGCTCCAATTGCAACGGGTCGCCGACTACGACAACCCGCTTTCCTCGCATGATCGCACCAGCCGCGTGTTGCGGTGACGCCTGCCCCGATTCATCAAGCAGTATCCAGCCAATGCTCTCCGAAGCGAGTGGACCCAACATCCGTTCTACGGAAGCGAATGTTGTTGAAACGACGGGGATAACACAATGAAACGTCGCCCATAGATCAGGCAGCAATGGGCGCACCTTCGGATGCCAAGCACTTTTGCCAAAGAACGTGCGAAAGAGCAGATCAAGATTATTTCGCATCGGTTTGGCCGCTACGTCTAAAAACGCTCGGTGCAACTGCATAGCCGCCCCGAAGAGATCTGCTCTCAACGCGTTTGTCTCATTGTCCAACCAAGGCGTATCTCTGTGAACGTCCGAACGATCGCGCTCAAAGAATGCTGCATCCGCAAATCTATGCCCGCTAATTGCTTCGGCATTTGACACTGTTGCCAAAAATGCCTGCTGCTGACTTCTTGCCGATTCCAATGAGCTCCGCGTCTTTGCAATCGAGAATTCAATCTCATCCACTTTATGCTTCAACACCTCCAATAGCGCACCGGCTTCTCGCCCGCGCGCTTCTGCCTGGGTCAAGGCAGATTCCAGTTCTTTGGCCATGTGCTTCCAGCGCGCATTCTCTTCCCCTGCGAACAAAGCTGAAAAAAGCCCCGGCTTCGTCGCTCGGTGAGCCCGAAGCGCGCTGGCCGCTTGCCGCGCCAGTGCATTAGCTTGCTCTACTTCTGGCTCGGCGGCTCTCAGTATCGCCCTCTGTTTGGTGAGATCTTCTACCAAATTTATTAGGACCTGCTGCGCTGAAGTTACCGCATCATAAGACGCGCTCTTCGCGACGATGTTTCGTCCTTCTTCCAGTGTGGCCAAGCGCTTCTCGACAACGTTCAGCGCATTTCGGAAGCGAGCCCTCGCTTCCTTCCAACGCCGCTTCGCATCATCTGCATTATTCGGTGGCTTCTCCTCAACTACGACCTGTGGCTTGCGCTTTTCAACGATGCGCCCGGTCTTCTGATCTTTGCGCTCAAACACTTGCGGGCTCCCTGAAGCCTCAAGCAGGTAGCGCTTCAGCCCGTAATCTTCATGCATCCAAGCCATCCGGCGGAACGCATATCGATTGCGTGCGTTCCCCAGCACCGCCGAAATCAGGCCCCAAGCTTTGCGTGGAAGCACCTCCGCCTCGAACAGATCCTTCTGATCCAGCTCATCATCAGTCGCCACCTCGCCGCGAGAGACGGCGTTTGCAGTGCACTCGAAGTATCGAAGGGAAAACTTCTCATCGATAGCAGTTAGCAGTGGTAGTTCTTTGCTGACATTCTCGACTGCTTTGTTGTTCGACGAAGCCACCACAATTTCGAAGCCCTTGAGGCGATCGTCGATCTTGTACAAGTGCACGAACGCGCCATCGAGCTTGGCCTTGTCGGCATGGACAAACGCGGATGACGGATCATCAAACTCCATCATGCGACGTGCACGCTGAACCACGACCGACGCTACTAGATCGCGAAGAATCGTCGTTTTCCCAGTGCCGGGTGGTCCGTTGACAGGAAGCAACTTGGTTGCGTCGTTGGGAGCAGTCGCCAAGTTCACCGCAGCTTGCTGCAATGTCACCAATGGGTGACCGCCCATAGCCGGCCAGCGCGCTGCTGGAGTAATTCCTGGCGCGACAGCCACATCAAGCGCGGCGTCGTCGCAGAGAAGATCCAGATACGTATCTGGTCGTTGTAATCCAAGATAGCGAGCCAATCCTCCAGGCACGGACTTGGCAGTGACGAGAGCCTTAACCCGAGCAAGATCCCCGAGGAAAAAACTGCCCATGGGAGGAGGATCTGGCGGCTCCTCTGCCTTCCACCAATGATAGACGCGAATAGCGAAGTGAGGCGGCTCGATAAGATCACGCGGCAGTTTGAGTATTTCGAGGAGTCGTTCGAACGTCGCGGTCAGTGTTGGGCGGTCGATGGAGAGCGCTTCTCCACTGGTGGGGTCTGCTCGACGCACACACTTGTCGAGAGCTACCAGCAGTTTGGTTTCGACACTTGGCCAGCTGCCAAGCGCTTCTAGATTTTTCGCCAGAGCTATCGGCAATCCCCAAGCGAAACTGGAGATAGTCACCGCGGGTTCGGCAATCGGCAGACCGACCTTATCCAGCGTTAGAATTGCGATGGGTGCAAAGCCTGTTGGCGATGCACGCTCGATATCCGCGTCTCGAAATACTTCCATCAGGCGCGCAGTCGCGTCCTGCATTCGAATAGCCCCAAGAACGACGTGATAAAAGAGCCTGCGGTTCGGCCTACTCTTCTCGTTTCGTTGCCATGGAAGAAGACCGTCATTGGGCAATTCAGCGACACGACGGTAATCTCTGTCGGCCAAGTCGGCTGGGTGCCTGAATGTTTGAGGAGGTGAAAGAACCTCAATGGCGGTCCAGCCCGAAATGAGATTGCTTGCTTCGTCTAGGGATAGGCCTTTGGGAATTGTGACCCTAGTCACTCGACGCAGTCCGCGTGGCGATCGACGCGATGTCTCCCTCTTCGGCACTCTAGGGGCTTCTAACTCCTTCGACGCCTCGTTCCCTAGTTTTGGCGATAGCGGGGCTTCCGAATAGGGCGTTGCAGCTTCGGCTAGCCCTACAGCAGCAGATTTGGTCGCTAGTGAATCCTGTACGGGCCCAGTTGGGGTGCGATGCGCGGGCACGGGCTGGACTGGATTTGGCTTAGGCGTTTGGACCTTTGGTATGGACGTCGAGGGAATTGCATCCAGAAGATTGTCGACCTGGGCTTGCAAAGCCTTCGCGCGCGATGTCTTACGCTTCCGGAGCTCATCTGAGAGCATCCGGATCGCTTTGAGATCGCTGGCGGCCTTTCCTGCCGCAAACAGACCCTCGAGTTGGTCGATCGATTTGTTCAAATATGGACGCACACCCGCCTCCCTCAAGCGGAGTGTATCGTCTAGGTGTCGCTATTGCATCAAATTCGCCTCTAGATAGTATTGGGCGCTGCCAACAGGGTCGAGCCCTGCCAATTTACGCAGCTTCCCTCCGACACAGACACGATGCCCGCACCGGGAACTCCGTGCGCGCCGACGCCAGATCCAGCCGCGCCTTGATCAGCGGCGCCTCGACCGTCTCGCCGCGCCGGACCAGACATTCGTGCAGGCCGTGCAGGCTCCAGACGTTTTCGGGATGCCAGCAGGCGCGGTTGGTCTTGCCGTCGAAGCCGAGGTCGGCGCGATAGACGGCTTCGGCTTCGGCGAGATGGCCCTGCTCCAGCAGCAGCGCGCCGAGCGCGTGGCGGGTCGGCTGCATCCAGCCCCAGGGCTCGTCGTAGGGCAGCGAATCGTCGAGTTCGACGGCGCGGCGCAGATGGGCGAAGGCGAGGTCGAAGTTGCCGCGGCGATATTCCAGCTCGCCGGTCAGCATCTCGTCGGCGATGGCCAGCAGGTCGACCATGGTGTTGTTGTGCAGGCGCCGGCTCTCGGGCACGCGCGCCCTGGCGGCGCGGAAGGCGGCGCGCGCCTGCTCGGCCTGCTCGATCTCGCCCAGCACCGAATGCGCCACGCCCTTGGCGTAGAGCGTCATCGCCGTGGTCGAGCAATAGAGGTCGGGATCCTTCGGCAAGTCCTGCGCGATGATCTCGCGCCACTTGCCGAAGCGCACCAGCACATGCTGCTTCATCGAGAGATAGCCCTCGACGAAATCGGCCATCGGCGGCGACGGGATGCGCAGCAGTTCCTCGGGCGTGGTGTCGATCAGCTCCTGCGCCGCGGTGATGGCCGGCGTGTACTGACCGAGGAACATGGCGCCGTAGACGATGAAGTGATGATCGTGGCTGCGATACATCGAATAGACGTTCATGGCGCCCTCGCGCGCCAGGTACTTGCGGTCGACCACGACGGCCTTCTGGTTGTAGACGACGACGTCGCGATAGTTGCCACACAGCACGTCGATATGGGTCGGCATGTGCACGAGATGGCCCGAATCGGGCACGAGATCGCGCAGCCGGTCGCCGGCGCGCAGCGCGCGCTGCGGGAACGGCGACATCTCCATCAGATGGACATAGAGGTGCAGCAGGCCCGGATGATCCCAGCTCGCCGGGATGTCGCGGAAGGCGCTCTCCAGCACCTCGACCGCCTCCTCCGTGCCGGCGCCCGGCGTCGGCTGGCCGGTCTTGAGGTCCCACATCTGCCACGGCGTCTCGTTCATGATCGCCTCGGCATAGACCGAGCGCAGGTCGAGATCGTGCGGATGGGCGCGGAACAGCTTGCGCATCTCGACGGTGAAGGCCTTGTCCCAGGTGGTCTGGTCCTCGATCACCTCGCGCTGCGGGTAGCGCGCCGGCAGCGCGCGGATCAGCGCCTGTTCGACCGGCGAGGCGTTGGGCGCGGCGGCCAGCGCGCGCTGCATGGCGTCGTAGGAGGCTTCGAGCGCGCGCTTCTTGCCGGCCGGATCGTAGCGGTGCCAGGGCAGGTTGTAGTTCGGGCCGGCGGCGTAGGAGATGCCCCAGTGCGCCATGGCGCAGCCGGGATCGGTCTCGAGCGCCTTCTCGAAGCACTTGATCGCTTCGGCATGGTTGAAACCGTAGAGCCAGTTCAGTCCGCGATCGAACCAGAGCTGCGTCTGCGGCGACGAGGTCGTGACGATGCGCTTGTAGGCGCCGAGATCGTAATAGTCGTCCATGGTCCATGCCCCCGCTGCGATCCGGAGGCATGGTGCCGTCGGGAACGGGCCGGCGGCAAGCCCGGCCGTTCTCCGTGTCGTGAAGGGCTCACCGGCAGGGCGGCGCGCCGGTCCCTTGCGTCCGCCACTGCTTCAGGCAGTCGCTGTCGTCCTTCATCACCAGTGGCACGAACAGCAGCGACTGCTGCCCGCCGATCAGCTGCTGCTGGTTGATCCAGGTGCCCGGCGCCGGCACGCGCGTGCGATAGCGCACGACGCTCTCGCCGGCAGCGGCCGTCAGGGTCGGCGTATCGACGACCGGCTCCGGCCCGTAGATGCCGGCAGCGGTGGCGTTGCCGACACGGCGCCCGCCGCTCACCAGCCAGAGCTGTGCCTGCTTGGCCGAGGCGTAGGGGAAGAAATCCGCGCGCCCGGTCGGCGGATCGTTGACGGCGAAGAGCTTCGCATCGATCTGCACCTTGAGCGGCTCGGGCCGTCCCGCCGGCGCGGCCAGGATGTCGGCCCGCAGCGCGCCGTAGAGGCCGCCGAGTTCGGGCACGCGCAACTCCTCGCCGGTCGCCAGTCCGAGGCGCCCGAGCGGCGTTTCGATCACGACGGGCTCGTCACCCGGGCTCGCCCAGGCAGCCGTCGCGGCCGACAGGTGCGTGGCGCGATAGCGGCCGAGCACCGTTCCCGCCGGACCGGCCAGCACCACGGTGTGAAACACCTTGTCGCCGTCGCGTTCGGGATAGGAGCCGACCAGGTAGCCGCTGCCGGCCTTGGCCGACGCCGACAGGGCCTGCTCGAAGGCGCCGCCGCGCGCCTCGGCCTTCGCCTTGATGTCGGCTGCGGACAGACCCGAGGGAAGAGCCGAGAGTTCCGGCAGGACCAGCAGCTCACCCGCTTCCGGCCGCGCCGAGGAAAGCAGCGACGGCCCGTCGGGCCATTGCGCCGCCGACAGCGCGACGGAGCGCACCGACGTCGTGGCGTTGCCGTCGGTCGGGCTGCGGTGCAGCGCCAGCAGCGGCACGTAGAGGTCCGGACGTCGCCGCGCGAGTTGGGCGGTGCGCTCGGCATCGGCTTCAGCCGGCACGATGCTGGTCGCGAATACGCCGGCGAGGCCGGGCGGCAGCGTCTCGGGCGGCACCACCGGCGCCTGCACCAGCTTCTCGCCCTTCGGCGACCAGATGCTCGAACCGCCATTGTAGTAGAGCTTGCCGCCGGTGATCGGATTGGTCTCGACACCGCTGCGCGTGGCGCCGACGACCCAGACGCCGTTCTGCGCACTCATGTACTGGACGTTGGAAACCGTCGAATGATTGCCCGTCGCCTCGGCAGGCGGCGTGCCGGGCATGACGCGATCCGACACCGAATGCCAGGCGATGATCTGGGCGCCGCGCAGGGCCGCCAGACGCGCATACTGCCAGTAGGTGTCGTCGTAGCAGATCAGCAGCGCGATGCGGCCGATCGGCGTCTCGAACACCTCCACGCCGGTGGTGCCGGGCGCGAAGACCTTCTGGTCCTGCGGGTTCAGCCCGTTCTTGCGATACTTGCCGACGATGCCGTTCGGCCCCAGCAGCACGGCCGTGTTGTAGGCGAGGCCGGTCGCGGCATCGCGCTCGGCGATGCCCACGCTCATGTACAGGCCGGTGCGCTGGAGCACCGGCAGCAGCGCGGCCGTCGTCTTGCCGGGAATGGTGTCGAGGAAAGGCGCGAGCTGCTTCGGTCCGCTGAACAGGTAGCCGCTGACGGCCGTCTCGGGGAACACCGCGTAATTGACGTCCTGCCGGCTCACCTGCTCCGCCGCCTGGACGAGCCGCGCGATGTTGCCATCGAGATCGCCCCAGGCCGGAACGAAATCGATCGCCGCCACCTTGATCGGCTTCTGCCCCACCGGCGCCTGTGCCGAGGCGCCGACGGCAAGCGACAAGCAGCCCGCAATACCGGCCACGAGAGCCGTCGCCCATTGCTTCCAGTTCATTGCGTTTCTCCCCCGTGATGCGGCCTAGGATATTGCACCGGCAGAGCAGTCTCCAGCCTCGACTAGGGCTCTCCCCGAGAGCGCGCTAGTCTCGCCGGCACATGAGCGAAGCCAGACGCATCATCATCTGCGGCGGCGGCGCGATCGGCGCGGCCATCGCCTATTTCCTGAGCCGGCGCGGCGCGAAGCCGGTCGTGGTCGAGCGCCACGAGGTCGGCGGCGCGGCCTCGGGCAAGTCGGGCGGGTTCCTCGCGTTCGACTGGTGCCGCGGCAGCGCGCTCGACCGGCTGGCGCGCCGCAGCTTCGCGCTGCATGCGAGCCTCGCGACAGAGCTGGGCAACCCGTGGGGCTACCGCACGCTCACGACTTATGCCGGCAGCGCCGCCGAAGGCCGGCGCGCGCACGGCAATGCCCGGGCCGGGCGGCCATGGCTGTCGCCCGACGTGACGCTGACCGGCCAGATCGGATCGCCGCAGACGACGGCGCTGGTCGAACCGCACGCCTTCACGACCGGGCTGATGAAGGCCGCGCAAGCCCTGGGCGCCGAACTGACATACGGCACTGTCACGGGGCTGCGGCGACACGCGAGCGGCGCCGTCGCCGGCGTCACGCTCGAAAGCGGTGAGACGATCGAGGGCGACAGTGTCGTGATCGCGATGGGCCCGTGGTCGATCCTCGCGTCACGCTGGCTGCCGCTCCCCGCCGTCTACGGCTTCAAGGGCCACAGTCTCGTCTTCCGCACCGGCGACGCGGTGCCGGCCGAGGCGCTGTTCCTCGAATACGAGGAGGCCGGCGGCGAGGCGCTCACGCCCGAGATCTTCGCCCGCGCCGACGGCACGGTGTGGGCCTGTGCCGTCTCCAGCACCGCGGCGCTGCCGCTCGACCCCGCCGACATTGCCGGCGACGAGGGCGCGCACGATCGGCTGGAGGCGCTGTGCCGCGCCGTCTCGCCCGCTCTGGCGACGGCACCCATCGTGGCGCATCAGGCCTGCTTCCGCCCCGTCACGGAGGACGGGCTGCCGCTGATCGGCGCGATACCCGGCATCGGCAATGCGTGGGTCGCCACGGGCCACAGCGTGTGGGGGATGCTCAACGCGCCCGCGACCGGCGAGGCGATGGCCGAGCTGATTCTCGATGGCGCGTCACAACATGTCGACCTCAGGCATTTCGCGCCGGGCCGACTGCGGCCTTTCTCGGGACTGCGTTAGCCTTCCGGCTTGCTCGTCCAGCGCGGTGGCAGCAGGCGCGTGTTGAGGAAATACGGCACGCTGTTGTCGCTGAGGCGGATCGTACCGATGAATGGCAGCTCGTAAGTTGCACGGAAGTAGATCTGGGCGCGATGGGCGGTGCTGTAGTCTTCAGCGAGCGGCGGCAGGCCGAACAGCGCGCGGAAGGGGCATCGGAAGGTCGCTATCTCGCCAGGCTTCAGTTCGTCGACGGCGCCAGCGGGAAAGCGCACTTCCGTCGCCTCGATCAGCGTGGGCTCGCGGCCCGAGGCGCGGACGTGATCGAGCACACAGTTGAGCTTCAGGCCCTTCATCGGGAACCAGGGGCTCGTGTTCTCCGCCGTAAACGTCGCGTCGAACGGCGAACCCGCCTTCTGTTCCACCGAGGCGTAACTGGGCACTGGCCGCATCGACCAGGCGCCGATCCCGACGCCCGCGATCACGACCAGCACGGCCAGGAACACGATCAGGCTCTGCAGCGACTGCGCGCCGCTGTGCGCCATCATGCGCAATTCCTGCTGGAGCGTCGTGGCCGGCGGCGGCAGCGGCTTAGGTCCCGCGGCACGCGATGCCGGCGTTCGGGCTCTCGGCTTCGCGCCGGAGGAAGGAGGCTTCGCACCGGAAGAAGCGCTCTTGCGCGGCTTGCTGGTAGGCTTCTTCTTCTGCGCCATCGCCTTCAGGCTTAACGCATCCCGTCCGGATCATCCATCCCGCGGCTGGTCGCAGGCTCAGCCCGCGAAGGCGATCTCCAGCGTGCGGCGCGTTGCCTTGGCACCTTCGCGCGCGACATCGACGGCAGGCTTCGCCCAATGCGCCGGGTTGGGCGCTTCGTAGCTCACCCAACCCTCGTAGCCCTTGGCGGCGAGAAGCTGGAACAGCTCGTTCCAGCGCACCACGCCCTGCCCCGGCGGCAGGCGATCGACCGGCGGCGCCGCGTTGGGCGGCGCATTCGGCACGTCGCTGTATTGAACGTAGAAGATCTCGGCGGCCGGCACTTCCTCGAAGCCGCGGCCGGGGCGGCCGCCGCGCTGCAGGTGATAGGCGTCGAGCAGCAGGCCGACGCTCTTCTGCCCCGCCTTGGCGATCAGCTCGCGCAGGATTTCGAGACGGCTCACGATCGGATGCTGGAACTGGTACTCGAGCGCGAGCCTGAGCCCGTGGCGCGCCACGATCTCGCCGGCACGACGGATGTTCGACACCGCGTCGTCGAGCGACGCACTGCCGGGACCGATGCCGCTCATCACCGTCCCGCAGTCGAGCGTGACCGCGCGCTCGCAGGCCTCCTCCAGCGAGGCGAACAGGCGTTCGCGGTCTTCCTTCGCCGCGAAGGTCCAGCCGTACTCACAGCCGACGGCACTGACCGGCAGGCCGTTCGCGCGCACCTTGCCGAGCACCGCAGTGTTGGAGAGCCCGCTCTCCTGCGCCCGCCCGAAATCGACCCGGCGCAATTCGACGGCATCGAAGCCGCCCTCTTTCGCGGCCGCCAGCGCCGCTTCGAAAGGAGTTGTATCGACGGTCCAGAGATGAAGTGCCAGACCGCGGAACTTGTGTTGCATCCGGCTTCCCCCGAGCGGCCGGGCGCCGGCCAGCGTCCAGACCGTGAAGATTAGATTCGGTGATCCATGTCGAGCGCCGGTTCGGGCACGTCGACACAGCCGATGATTCGCGCCGGTACGCCGGCGGCGGTGCAGCCGGCCGGGACAGGGTCCAGCACCACGCTGCCGGCCGCGATCTTGGCGCAGGCGCCGATCTAGATGTTGCCCAGCACCTTGGCGCCCGCACCCAGCAGCACGCCGCGCCGCACCTTCGGGTGCCGGTCGCCGCGTTCCTTGCCGGTGCCGCCCAGCGTCACGCCATGCAGCATGGAGACGCCGTCCTCGACGACAGCGGTTTCGCCGATCACCACGCCGGTGCCGTGGTCGATGAAGATGCCCTTGCCGATCGTCGCGCCCGGATGGATGTCGAGAGCGAACAGCGAACTGGCGCGGCTCTGCAGGAAGTGCGCGAGCGTCAGGCGGCCTTGCAGCCAGAGCCAGTGCGCGGCGCGATAGGTCTGCAGCGCGTGATAACCCTTGAACCAGAGCAGCGGGTCGAGATGGGAGGTGCAGGCGGGGTCACGGTCGACGACCGCCATGAGGTCGGCGCGGGCGGCGAGGCCGATGTCGGGATCGGCCGCCAGGGCTTCGTCGAAGGTCTGGCGGATCAGGGCGGCGGGCACCTCGGTGGTGCCGACGAGCCGCGCCAGGTGATAGCTGAGAGCGCTCTCGAAGCGCGGCTGGCTGAGGATCGTCGCATGCAGCGTGCCCGCGAGGACGGGCTCGGCCGCGGCGGCCGCCTGGGCGGCTTCGCGAATCCGGTCCCATACCGGGTCCACGGAACGCAGGTCTGCCGACCGCAGATCTGCCGGGTTCTTGAATACTGCGCTGTCCATGGCGCTCTCCTCCGCTCCGCTTCCGTCCCCTGCGACGCCCGCGAAGCGCTCGACACGCCTCCCTGCCTGGAGACTACGCCGTGCGCCCGTTGTTCGCAATTCGGGCGGATACAGGCCTACTGGGCGGCCCGGGCTTCCAGTTCCCGAACCAGCGGCTCGACCTTGCCGCCATTGTTCTGGATGTAGGAATTGAAATCGGAACGTCTAGTCATGACCATGCTGACGCCCTCGACCTTCACGTCGGTGATGCGGTCGTTGCGGACCTCCCACTCGAGCTTGATCGGCTGGCCGGTGCTCTGGTTCAGCCTGCTGTCGACGATCGATACGCCGTTGGCGCGCGGCGTCACCTTGCCGACGGTCAGGGTCTGGCCGGCATACTGGCCGAAGCGCTCGCTGTAAGCCTTGGCCTCGGCCGTGGCGACGGCCTTGAGGAAGCGCGTGCGCTCCGCCTCGGTCGCCTGGTTCCAGTGGGTGCCCAGCGCCGAGCGCCCCATGGCCGCCATGTCGAAGCTGCCCTGCAGGACCGCGAGGATCGCGGCCTGGCGGGCCGCCCCGGTCTTGGACTTCACGATATCGATGACCTGCTGCGCCGTGCTTTGCACGAGCTGCGCGGGATCAGCGGCGATCACCGGGGGGATGGCCGGAAGGGTCGAGAGAATCGCGGACGCGGCGGCAAGCTGCAACACGACACGACGAGAGGCGAGCATCGGCACCGTGCACTCCTGTGAACGACTGATGAGGGAAAAGGCTTCTAGCCCGGACGCAGGTTCAACGCACCCCGTCGCGGGCGCGTTGCCCTAGCGGACGAGCGCCAGGTTGTCGCGACGCTCCAGTTCGCTGCGCGTGTCGGTCTTCTCGCGCTTCTGGCGGATCTGGTCGGCGCGGTTCTGGGTGTAGGCAGAGCGCAGCGCCGCGTAGTAGTCGACGCTGTTCTTCTCGAGATCGTCGAGCGCGAAGATGGTGCGCGAGCGGTAATCGACGGCATTCATGCCGTAGCGGCCAAGCTGGTAGATGTCCCAGTTGATCGACAGGTTGAACGTCAGAATCCGGAACGGATCGACCAGGTAATCCATCATCAGGCCGGTGCCGTCGCGGGCGTTGGAGGGGCCGATGGCCGGCAGCATCAGGTAGAAGCCGCCATTTTCCGGCTCGGCGCCGGCCCACAGGCCGATCGTCTTGCCGAAATCCTCCTTGGTCCGCTCCAGGCCGAAGCTGGTCGCCACGTCGAACAGGCCGGCTACGCCGATCGTCGAATTCACGAGGAAGCGCGCCATGGTCGTGGCGGCGCGATGCGGCTCGCCCTGGAAGATCTCGTTGATGGCCGTGACCGGCTCGCCGAGATTGTCCAGCGCGTTGCGCACGCCGGTTTGGGCCCGGTCGGGCACCAGGTCGCGGTACATGACCGCCAGCGGCCGGAGCGCGATGATGTCGACGGCGCGGTTGATCGAAAAGATGAAGCGGTTGGGGGTCTCGAGCGGGTCCCAAACCTCGGCGGCACCGGTGTCGCCGGTGGCACACCCCCCGACCACGGTCCCGGCAAGGGCGACCGCGACAACCGATCGGCGGAAGCGTGCAGCAATGGCTCTCGTCAGACCGGTCATCAACGCCTACCCCAGGATCCGTCCCGCTGGCCCACGGACGCCGGGCCAAAAAGCGTGCCGCGGCGTTGGCCGCCGCATTAACCGGAGTGTTGCATACCGGCGCCGCGGTTTGAAGGGCGGCTGAAGAATCACCACGCGCTTGTGTTTGCTAAGCCACAAACTTCCCCAGATATAGCCATTGCATACATAAAGATATGCTTATATCATTGTTCACATGGAACACCTTCTCGCCCTGCTTCGGGCCGCCGCCGAGGATACGAGGCTCAGGATCCTGGCCCTGGCGGCGCGCGAGGACCTGACGGTCAGCGACTATGTGACCGTGCTGGGCCAGAGCCAGCCGCGGGTATCGCGACACCTGAAATTGCTGGTCGAAGCGGGACTGCTGGAGCGGTTCCGCGAGGCCCAGTTCACCCGTTTCCGCCTGACCAACAGCGGCGAGGACGCCGCTCTGGTGCGTGAGTTCGTGCGCCGGCTCGACCCCAAGCACCCGCGCATCGCGACCGACCGGTCCCGGCTGGACGCCGTTCAGCAGCGCCGCCAGACCGCCGCCGCCCGCTTCTTCCGCGACAATGCCCAGCGCTGGGACGAATTGCGGGCCCTGCACGTAGCTGACCGCGAGATCGAACGGGCGCTGGCCCATCACCTGCCGTTCGGCGCCCGCCGGCTGCTCGACGTCGGCACCGGCACCGGCCGGCTGCTGGAAGTGCTGGCCCCCAAGGTCGAGCAGGCGGTGGGTGTCGACCAGAGTCGCGAGATGCTGGCCCTGGCCCGCGCCAACCTCGCGCGCGCCGGCATCGAGAATGCCGACATCCGCCAGGGCGACATGTACGCCCTGCCCTTCGAGTCCGACAGTTTCGACGTCGTCACCATCCATCACGTACTGCACTACGCCGACGATCCAGCCGCGGCGCTGGCCGAGGCGGCGCGCGTGGTGAAGCCCGGCGGCTCGGTGCTGGTGGTGGACTTCTCGCCACACGACCTGGTCGAATTGAAGCGCGAGCACGCGCACGTCCATCTGGGCTTCGCCGACAACCAGGTCCAGGGCTGGCTGCGCAGCGCCGGCCTCAACCCGCTGGAGCCCCTCCATTTTCCCGGCCGCCGCCTGATGACAGGCATCTGGCGCGGCGAACGCGAGCTGCCATCGCTCGCGACCGCACGGCCCACGGCCGACGTTTCCGTCCAAGGAGTTTCACGATGAGTCCCGATACCGGTCCGATCGGCAATCCCCTCAGCTCCGCGGGGAGCCCGACCGAATTCCCCGCCCGCGCGCCGCAGCGCCTGTCCGTCTCGTTCGAGTTCTCGCCGCCGCGCACCGACGCCGCGGAGAAGACGCTGTGGGAAACGGTCAAGCGCCTCACGCCGCTGCAGCCGTCCTTCTTCTCCGTGACCTACGGCGCCGGGGGCTCGACGCGCCAGCGCACCCACGACACGGTAGCGCGCCTCAAGAGCGAAACAGGCATCGACGCCGCCGCGCACCTCACCTGCGTGGCCGCCACCCAGGGCGAGATCGACGACATCGCGCGCGCCTACTGGGACGCCGGCATCCGCCACATCGTGGCCCTGCGCGGCGATCCGCCGGGCGGCATGGGCGGCGCGTACACGCCGCATCCCGGCGGTTATGCCAACGCCGCCGCGCTGGTGGCCGGCCTGAAGAAGATCGGCAACTTCCAGATCAGCGTCGCGGGCTATCCCGAGAAGCATCCGGCCTCGGCCGACGAGAAGGCCGACCTCGACAACCTGAAGGCCAAGGTCGATGCCGGCGCCGACCGCTGCATCACCCAGTTCTTCTTCGAGGCCGAGGACTTCCTGCGCTTCCGCGACCGCGCCGCGTCGGCGGGCGTCCACGTGCCGATCGTGCCCGGCATCATGCCGGTGTCGAACTTCGCGGCGGTCAATCGCATCGCGGGCCTGTGCGGCTCCAAGGTGCCGCCGTGGTTCGCCAACATGTTCGAGGGGCTCGACGACGATCTCGAGACGCGGCGCATGATCGCCGCCACCGTCGCGGGCGATCTCTGCCGCCGTCTGCAGGGCGAGGGCGTCGAACAGTTCCATTTCTACACGCTGAACCGCGCCGATCTCACCTTTGCGATCTGCCACCTGCTGGGAGTCCGCCCGCAATGACCCGCCAGGAGAAGGCCGAACAGCTGCGCGAAATCGGCTCGGAACGCATCCTGATCAAGGACGGGCCTTACGGCTCGATGATCCAGAGCTACAAGCTCGACGAGGAAGGCTTCCGCGGCGGCCGCACCTTCAATCACGATCAGAAGGGCAACAACGACCTTCTGAACCTGACGCGTCCCGACGTGGTGGGCGAGATCTGCAACGCCTATCTCGACGCCGGCGCCGACATCGTGGCGACCAACACCTTCAACTCGAACTCGATCAGCCTGTCCGACTACGGCATCACCGGCATGGCGCGCGAGATCAACATCGCCGCCGCCAAGCTGACGCGCGCCTGCGCCGATGCCGCCACGGCGCGCGATCCCGCCAAGCCCCGCTTCGTCGCGGGCGCCCTGGGGCCGACCAACAAGACGCTGTCGGTGTCGCCCAAGGTCAGCGATCCGGGCTTCCGCGCCGTCACCTTCGACGAGGTGAAGGAAATGTACCGCGAGCAGATCGACGGCCTGCTCGACGGCGGCGTCGACTTCATCCTGGTCGAGACGGTGTTCGACACGCTGAACGCCAAGGCCGCCCTCGTCGCCGTCGACGAGGCGGGCGAGGCGCGCGGCGAGATCCTGCCGGTCATGGTCTCGATGACGCTGACCGATCTCGCCGGCCGCAACCTCTCGGGCCAGACGGTCGAGGCCTTCTGGCATTCGGTACGGCATGCCAAGCCGATCACCATGGGCCTCAACTGCAGCTTCGGCGCCACCGAGCTCCATCCCTACGTGCAGGCGCTGAACCCGCAGGTCGACAGCATGCTGTGCATCTATCCCAATGCCGGCCTGCCCAACGAGCTGGGCGCCTACGACGAGCCGCCCGAGATGACGGGCAAGCTGGTCCAGGGCTGGGCGAAGAACGGCTGGATCAACGTGGTCGGCGGCTGCTGCGGCACGACGCCTGGCCACATCAAGGCGATCGCCGAGGCGGTCAAGGGCATCAAACCGCGCACCTGGCACGTCCTGCCGCCGGCGCTGCGGCTCTCCGGCATGGAAGCAGCGAGTTTCTTCTGATGAGCATTGACGAGAACACGGCCGGCGAGAACCGGACCGAGAGCCGCGCCACCTTCATCAACATCGGCGAGCGCACCAACGTCACGGGCTCGGCGAAATTCAAGAAGCTGATCCTCGAGGGCGACTACACCGCCGCCGTCGAGGTCGCGCGCCAGCAGGTCGAGAGCGGCGCGCAGATCATCGACGTGAACATGGACGAGGGCCTGCTCGACGCCGAGCTGGCGATGGACACGTTCCTGAAGCTGATCGCGTCCGAGCCCGACATCGCCCGCGTGCCGATCATGATCGACAGCTCCAAGTGGAGCGTGATCGAGGCCGGCCTCAAGTGCGTCGCCGGCAAGCCGATCGTGAACTCTATCTCGATGAAGGAGGGCATCGAGCCCTTCAAGGCGCAGGCCCGCAAGGTCCGCCGCTACGGCGCCGCGGTCGTCGTCATGGCCTTCGACGAGAAGGGCCAGGCCGACACCAAGGAGCGCAAGGTCGAGATCTGCGCCCGCGCCTACGACATCCTGGTGAACCAGGTCGGCTTCCCGGCCGAGGACATCATCTTCGATCCCAACGTCTTCGCGGTAGCGACCGGCATCGAGGAGCACAACAATTACGGCGTCGACTTCATCGAGGCCACCCGCGAGATCAAGCAGCGCTGCCCCGGTGCCAAGATCTCCGGCGGCGTTTCCAACCTCTCCTTCGCCTTCCGCGGCAACGAGCCGGTGCGCAAGGCGATGCACTCGGTGTTCCTCTACCACGCCATCCAGGCGGGCATGGACATGGGCATCGTCAATGCGGGCCAGCTCGAGGTCTACGACCAGATCCCGCAGGAACTCCGCGACGCCTGCGAGGACGTGATCCTCAACCGCAATCCCAACTCCACTGAACGGCTGCTTGAGCTCGCGCCCAAGTACAAGGGCACGGGCGAGGTCGCCGAAACGCAGGACGCGGAGTGGCGCAGCTGGCCGGTCGAGAAGCGGCTGGAGCATGCGCTGGTCAAGGGCATGGACCAGTTCGTCGTGGCCGACACCGAGGAGGCGCGCCTGCAGATCGCGCGGCCGATCGAGGTGATCGAGGGCCCGCTGATGGCCGGCATGAACGTGGTCGGCGACCTCTTCGGCGCCGGCAAGATGTTCCTGCCGCAGGTCGTGAAGAGCGCGCGCGTGATGAAGAAGGCGGTGGCGCATTTGCTGCCCTTCATCGAGGCGCAGAAGACCGAGGGATCGCGACCCAAGGGCAAGATCGTCATGGCGACGGTCAAGGGCGACGTCCACGACATTGGCAAGAACATCGTGGGCGTGGTCCTGCAGTGCAACAACTTCGAGGTCATCGACCTCGGCGTCATGGTGCCGTTCCAGGACATCCTGAAGAGCGCCAACGACAACAAGGCCGACATCATCGGCCTCTCCGGCCTGATCACCCCCTCGCTCGACGAGATGGTGACGGTGGCCGAGGAGATGACGCGGCAGGGCATGAACCTACCGCTGCTGATCGGCGGCGCCACCACCTCCAAGGTCCATACCGCGCTGCGCATCGCGCCGCGCTACAAGGGCACGACCGTGCATGTGCTCGACGCCTCGCGCGCCGTCGGCGTCTGCTCGGCGCTGGTCTCGGAGTCGGGCTCGCAGGCCGAGGACTTCGCCATCAAGGTCGCAGCCGAGTACGAGGCGATCCGCGTGGAGCGCGCGGGCGGCTCGAAGGAAAAGGTGATCCCGATCGAGGCGGCGCGTGCCAACGACTTCAAGATCGACTGGTCCGCCTACACGCCGCCCATGCCCGCGATCACAGGCACGCGCGTGTTCGCGGAGTATCCGCTGCACGAGCTGGTCGAGCGCATCGACTGGACGCCGTTCTTCCGCGCCTGGGAGCTGGCCGGCAACTATCCGGCGATCCTGGAAGACCCGGTCGTCGGCGACAGCGCGAAGAAGCTCTACGCTGATGCGCGCAAGATGCTCGACCATATCGTGCGCGAGAAGTGGCTGACGGCGAAGGGCGTGGTCGCCTTCTGGCCGTGCCGTCGCGAGGGCGACGACGTGGTGCTCTACAGCGACGAGACGCGCACCAAGGAGATCTCGCGGCTCTACTTCCTGCGCCAGCAGATCGAGAAGCGCAGCCCGCGCGCCAACATGTGCCTGGCCGACTTCATCTCGCCCGAGGCCGACTGGATCGGCGGCTTCGCCGTCACCGCCGGCCATGGCATCGAGGAGCATCTCGCGCGCTTCAAGGCCGACCATGACGACTATTCGGACATCCTGCTGAAGGCGCTGGCCGACCGTCTGGCGGAGGCCTTCGCCGAGCGCCTGCACGAGCGCGTGCGCAAGACCCTGTGGGGCTATGCGCCCGAGGAGGCGCTCACCAACGACGAGCTGACGCGCGAGAAGTATCGCGGCATCCGGCCGGCGCCGGGCTATCCCGCCTGCCCCGACCACAGCCAGAAGCCCGAACTGTTCCGGCTGCTGAATGCCGGCCAGAACGCCGGCATCCAGCTCACCGAGAGCTTCGCGATGATGCCCACCTCGGCCGTCTCGGGCTATTACTTCGCCCATCCCGACGCGCAGTATTTCGGCGTCGCCCGCATCGGCAAGGACCAGGTCGAGGACTACGCCAGGCGTCGCGGCGTCCCGATCGAACAGGCCGAACGCTGGCTGCGCCCGAACATCGGGTACTGAAAGCGGCGCCGTCTCCCGGGCGCACACGAGGCTTGCCGGGCGGGGAACGCGATCCCGGTCCCGCCGGCAAGCCTGCCGCGCCTTTCCGTCTCAGATTGACCCACTCACCTCATCCGGAGGAGCCGCGCGAAGCACGACATCTCGAAGGATCGGCGACAAACGTGGTGTGCGGACTCTAGCGGAAGTCTTCCGCCGTGAGCTCGATCGTCTGACCGTGCGGCGTACGATCGGCGGCGTGATCCCAGGCGCGATAGTAGCGATCGAGGGTCTCGGTCGACGCGATGCCCTTCCTCGACACGAGCCGTTCGAGCGTCACCAGCCAATGGCGGTAATACGTCGTCCCATCGTCGGGATCGCCGTCGGCGATCGCCGCCTTGATCTGCGCGCCGAGTTCGAGGGCCCACTCGTTCCAGGAGAAAACGCCGCGTTGCTGCAGCTCGAGCGCCATGGCGAAAGCCTGGGCCTGCCACGGTTCGGCGAAGATGGGCGCCTCGCCTTCGCAAGGGATACCCGGGACCGTTTGCAGCGCCGAGCGGACGGACTCGAGATTCGACGACATCACGGCCGTTCCAGATACGGCTCGAAAGCCTCGATGGAGACGCTGGTGCCGTCTTCCGCATCGGGTCCCCAGAGCTCCGTGCCGTCGAACACCACGGTGTAGAGCCATTCGCCCTGCTTGACGCCCTTCTCGACCATCGCATCGGGATAGGTGTGGCACCCCTGGATCCGCTCGATCACGCCGACATGGCCGCGGGCGAAGCGCGGCAGGCGCGTGTGCGAACGGGGATGAATCTTGCGGGCACGAACCTTCTCGCCGACCGCGAAGGCGGCGGGCGCGCGCGGCGGTTGATCGTGGTTGGGCCGGCTCACCGAGGCGCCGGCGTGCGGGCCCGACAGGGGCTGGCGTTTCAGGGGCCGGCCCGGCCCGCTCGAATGGCCGCTCGCCAGCTCGCGCTCGGAGACGAGGTTCAGGTGCAGGCAGAGGCGTTCGAGACGCAGAAACCACTTCTTGTAGTAGGACGAGGAGAGATAGACGGCCGGCGGCAAGGTCTCGATCCAGAACCGGCCGACATCGATGTTCCATTCGCCCGCCGAGCCCATCACGCGATTGAGGGCAAAGGAGCGCGCCTGCCACTCGGCAGGGAAGGGCACTTCGTGAGCGTCGGGAGCGACCTTGCCGAACCCGTCCATCCCGCCCATGTCGTGGACGCCATTCATGCCGCCACCTCGTGCGCGGCTTTCGGGAACCCGGTACCGATCATCGAATCGCGCGTGACGAGGGCCGCGAGCCGGGCTTCGGACCAGCCTTCCGTCTCGGCCGGCCGCATCGGCAGGACGATGAACCGGGTCTCGGCCGTGGAGTCCCACACCCGGACCTTCATGTCGTCGGGAAGGGTCACGCCGAAATCGGCCAGCACCTTGCGCGGTTCCTTGACGGTGCGCGCGCGATAGGCCGTGGATTTGTACCAGGCCGGCGGCAGGCCCAGCAGATCCCACGGGTAGCAGGAGCACAGGGTGCAGACGATCATGTTGTGCGTGGCGGGCGTGTTCTCCACGGCAATCAGATGATCGCCGACCTTCTGCTGCAGGCCGAGTTGCGAGATCGCGTTGCTGGCGTCGGCGATCAGTGCCGCGCGGAATTCCGGATCGGCCCAGGCCTTGGCCACGACCTGCGCGCCGATATGCGGTCCGATCTTCGTCTCGTAGGTCTCGATGATCGAATCGAGCGCGGCCGGATCCACATACCCCTTCTCTGTGAGAATGGTTTCGAGGGCACGGACCCGCAGCTGCATTTCCGAGAGCTCGGAGCCATGCTCATGGTGGTGGTGGTCGTGGTCATGATCGTGGTCGTTCGACATGGCATCCCCTGATCGCTTGAGCGGGATCGGCAGCGCACGCCGCGCTGTAAGGGCGGTCGCCGGCGCGTGTCCGTCGGACTCTGCCGGCACGTTAGGGTATCCGCTTCCGCCGTGCCAGAGGGCGCTTCAGGCACGCAGGGCGGTGGAAATCCCCTGATGACTCCTGGCCGCATCGACCGCTATGAGCACGCACCTCTTTCCCGCTGCGGACGAGGTGGGGAGACACGATGCTGAGTTACGCCCTCGTCCTGCTCGTCGGCCTCGTTGCCGGCACGGTGAGCGGCGTCGTGGGCACCGGCGCGACCGTCATCCTGCTGCCGGTGCTGGTCATCGTGTTCGGGCCGCGCGAGGCGGTGCCGATCATGTCGGTCGTCGCCCTGATGTCGAACTTCGCCAAGATCACCGCCTGGTGGCGCGACATCGACTGGCGTGCCTCGGCGGCCTATGCGCTGGGCGGCATCCCGGCGGCGGCGCTGGGCGCCCGCACCTTGCTCGCGCTGCCCGAGAACACGGTCGAGACGGCGCTGGGCGTCTTCTTCCTCGCGATGATCCCCGGCCGGCGCTGGCTGGCGGCGCGCAACATCGTGCTGGGCTATGGCGGCATGGTCGTGGCCGGCATCGTGATCGGCTTCCTGACCGGCATCGTGGTCTCGACGGGACCGCTCAGCGTGCCGGCCTTCGCGGCGCACGGGCTGGTGAAGGGCGCCTTCATCGCGACCGAGGCCGCGGGTTCGCTCGCGCTCTACATCAGCAAAGCCCTCACCTTCCAGGCCTTCGGTGCGCTGCCGACCGACATCATCGCGAAGGGGCTCATCACCGGCTCCTCGGTGATGGCCGGCACCTATCTCGCGCGGCTGATCGTCGAGCGATTGAGCGTGGCGGCCTTCCAGTACCTGCTCGACATCGTGATGGCGGTATCGGGCGTCGCTCTGCTTTGGCAGGCCTTGCGGTAGACGGGCGCGATTTCCTTCGGCAAGGATGATTGCCCCCCAAGAAGGAGAGAACCATGGCGATCACGACGAAGCAGGAACTGCGGGCGCTCAGCGCCGACGAGCGCGAGCTGATCGACATGTCGGGCGCGCGCGTCGTGAAGGCGCTGACCGATGCCCAGCTTTCCAGCCTGGTGAAGCGGACCCGCACCAAGCGCGACCGCGCCCGCACGCTGGCCGAGCGCCAGCGTCGCGAGCTGCGCGGCAAGTCCCGCGCGCGCGGCGCGACGCCGGTGAAGGCCGACGACGGATCGCAGCTCAAGCTCGCCATCCTGACGGCCGCCCTCGCCCGTCTCGACGCCGAGACCGTGCGCCGCGGCACGGTAAAGGCCAAGGCCGCGCTGGTCGCCAGCGCCAAGAAGGCGCTGTCGCTCAAGCAGAAGACGAAACCCGCCAAGGGCGCCAAGGCGCCGGCCAAGCCGCGCGGCCCCGCCCAGCCCGCTCGCGGCAAGACGCGCGTCGCCGTGAAGAACCACGTGCCGGGATCGGTGCGTGGCAGCGTGCGCAGCCAGGGGGCGAAGGCCCAGGCAAAGCGCGATTCGCGCTGAGGCCGTTCCCGGCCGCGATGCGAGAGGGCGACGCCGACAGGGGCGTCGCGCGGCGCTAGGATGGCGGCGCTTCCAAGGGAGGACCGCATGCTGGCCAACACCACGCGCACGCTCACCGAGGCACAACGCGAGCAGTGGGCCGTCGACGGCTACCTGCAGATCGAAGGCGCGCTGTCCTCCGCCGAAGTCGATTTCTTTTCCCGATTGCTCGACGACACGGTGCGCACCGCGCCGGGCTACGAGCCCGCGCCGGGCACGCTGCCGCGCGGCCACTATGCGTGGAAGCTGCCCGATCCCAACAAAGACGCGTTCATGGACCGGCGCGACCTGCTTCCCTACCACCAGGCCTTCATCGACCTGATCGACCGGCCGGGGATCTTCGACCTGATCCTCGACCTGATGGGTCCTTACATCCAGTTCTCGATGAGCCAGGCGATCGTGCGTGCGTCGACCGACCTGTTTCCGGGTTATACCCACACCGACGGCGGCCAGGCGCAGAAGGCGATCCGGGTCAGCGAGACCAGCCGGCCGCTGGCGGTGAAGGTCATGTACCTGTTGACCGACGTGACCGCGGACAACAGCGGCAACTTCACCGTGTTCCCCGGCAGCCATCTCCGGCCCTTCCCCGAGCGCGCCGAGCGCATTCCGTCGCCGGGCATGCCGGGCGCGGTGCCGCTGCTCGGCAAGGCGGGCGACGCCTACGTCTTCCCGCACGCATTGTGGCACGGCCCCTCGCCCAACCATTCCGGCAAGGCGCGCAAGACCCTGCTCTACAACTACTGCCAGATGTTCATGCGAGCCTACGATTTCAGCGGGCCGTATGCGGCGATCCTCGACCGCTGCACCCCGCGCCAGCGCCGCCTGCTGGGCGATCTCGGCCACGACTTCCGTCCGGGCGATTTCTTCTACGCGCCGGAGGACCAGGAAGCGGTGATGACGGGAGCCTAGTTTCCCGTCGTCTCGAGCGACCTACTTGCATTCCCCATGGGCCACGGGGCGAATCAAGCCGTCACCCTTTCCACCGACCGCGCGACGTCGTAATGGCTGTTCCGATTGGCGCCCGTTCGGGCTGCCGCCATTCGCTTACAGGAGCATCAATGAAGAACGTCGTCACGGCCGCCGCGATGGCCGCTCTCGCCCTTTCGACCGGCGCGTGCAGCCTGCAGCAATCGAGCGCGCAGCAGCTCAACACCACCAACGCCAATTCCCGCATCTACATCGGCTCGCTGACCTGCAATGTCGGCGGCAGCACGGGCTACATCCTGGGCTCGGCCAAGCCGCTCGACTGCGTGTTCCTCGGCAAGGATGGCGTGTCGTCGGCGCAGTACACCGGCACGATCGACAAGGTCGGCATCGATATCGGCTACACCAGGGCCGTGCACACGATCTGGCGCGTCTACTCGCTGGGCTCGGATCGCGGTCCGACGCAGATCGGCGGCACCTATGTCGGCGAGCAGGGCACGGTCGCGGCGGGCAACCAGGCCGGCGGCAACTGGATCTATGGCGGCCCGAACGCCGAGATCGGCATGCTGGCCTCGGGCGTCGTGAAGGACGCCGGCTACAACCTGGCGACCGGCGTGGCCGCCATGACGATCCGGCTGAAGCAGTAGCCTCGGCTCAAGCCGCCGCTCCCGTCGCCGCCTGCAGCGCGCAGCCGGCGACGGTGATGCGGTGCATCAGGCGCCGCTCGCCCTGATAGTCGTTCTGGGCGCTGTGCCAGGTGGCGCGGTTGTCCCAGAAGGCGATCGAGCCGTCGCGCCACTGGAAGCGGCTGGTGAAATCGCCCCGCGTCACGTGCGCGTAGAGATATTCGAGCAGCGGATTGCTGTCCTCGACGCTCCAGCCCTCGAAATGCAGCGTGAAGTCCGGATTGACGTAGAGCGCCTCGCGGCCGCTCAGCGGATGACGGATCACCACCGGATGCAGCACGTCGCCGACCTGGTCGGCATTGTGGAACACATGGTCGCTGCCGCTCGCCTTGCGCGCCGCGGCGCCGAACCGGTGCGCCGAGGAATGCACGGCGTTCAGCCCGCGCAGCGTCTGCTTGAGGCCTTCCGACAGTGTCTCGAAGGCGCGATAGACGTTCGAGAAAAGCGTGTCGCCGCCCTTCGACGGCAGCTCGCGCGCCACCAGGATCGAGCCCATGGCGGGGATCTGGTCGTAGGTGTGATCGGTGTGCCAGCGCTCGCCGATGTTCTTCTGCTGCTGCGGCTCCTTGCGAACCTCGGCGATCTCGGGATAACCGGCGACCGGCGTGAAGTAGCGGTTGATGTCGATCGGGCCCCAGCGCCGCGCGAATTCGATATGCTGCTCGGGCGTCAGCCTCTGGTCGCGGAAGAAGATCACGCCATGCTCGACGAAGGCGCGCTGCACCTCGTCCCACTGGCGGTTGCTCATCGACTTGAGATCGAGCCCCAGCACCTCGGCGCCGCAGCCGCCTTCGAGTTCGCGCACCTGAACCGTCTCGTATGTCATGGGCCCACCTCCGGTCCTGAGCCTACCGCGCCTGTACCCCGAGCAACAACAAGGCCGCGGACAGCGTGAAGACGCTGGCGGCAGTCGAGATCACCACGGCATTGGTCGCACGGGCGACGCCGGTGCCGTACATCTGGGCGATCAGGTAGACGTTGGCGCCGGCCGGCAGCGCGGCGTTCAGGGTCGCCACGTTGAGCCATAGCGGATCGAGCGGGAAGACGTAGCGACCGATCGTCCAGACCAATACCGGCAGCATGGCAAGCTTGAAGAACGATGCGACGGCCGCCGACTGCCAGTGGCCCTTCAGCCCGACATGCGCGAGCGAGGCACCGACCATGATCAGGCCGCAGGGCGGCGCCGCCGCGGCGAAGGCCTGCAGGATACGGTCGATCACTGCCGGCGTCGCGACGCTGGTGTGCGCGGTGATCTCGCCCCAGAGCAGGCCCGCGAAGATCGCCGGAATGACCGGGTGCTTCAGCATGGAGAGCGCCGCGCCGCCGAGCCGCTTCAGCACGTTGCCGCGCCGCCCGCCCGCCCCATCCATCTCCATCAGGAAACAGGTGAAGGTGAGCAGGATCAGCGAATGCACACTGATGATCATCAGCAGCGGCACCAGCCCCTGCTCGCCAAAGCCGTAGCTGATGAACGGGATGCCGATGCCGACACCGTTGGAGAAGGAGCCGCTCAGCGCGAACATCGCGCGATCGCCGAGCCGGAGCCCCTGCATCCGCCCGATCGCCATCAGCACGCCGTAGAGGACCGCGACGCCGCTGAAGAAAGCCAGCAGCACCTGCGGCTCGAGCGTCTCCAGCCGCACCTTGGCCATGGAGCGGAAGAGGAGCGCGGGGAACAGGACATAGAAGGTGACGGCCGTGAAGCCGCGCAGGCCTTCCGGCGTGAGGAGCTTGCTGCGGCCGATCAACCAGCCGACCATCACCATGCCGAACACCGGCACGATGATGTCGAGGATGGCGTTCATTTATCGCCGACCAAACAAACCTCCTCTTGCTGAGGAGGTCGCGCAGCGACCGTAGCGAAGCATGGGCCGCAGACGGGGTGCCTGCTCCCCACCCTTCGAGACGGCCCTGCGGGCCTCCTCAGGGTGAGGACTTTGGTTCGCAAAGCGCTGACTACGCAGCCATCGCGAGGTTGCTGTAGCGCGTCAGGTGATGCTGCTGATTGCCGAACATCAGGTCGATCATCGTCAGCCGCTTGAAGTAATGGCTGACCGACAGCTCGTCCGTGACGCCCATGCCGCCGTGCATCTGCACCGCGCTCTGGCCGCAGAACTTGCCCGACTTGCCGATCTGGACCTTGGCACCCGAGGCGGCCTTGGCGCGCACCGTCGGATCCTTGTCGTCGATCTTGAGCGAGGCCATCAGCGTCATCGAACGCGCTTCCTGCGCGTTGGTGAAGCAGTCGACCATGCGGTGCTGCAGCACCTGGAACTTGCCGATCGCCACGCCGAACTGCTTGCGGGTCTTGATGTAGTCGAGCGTCGCGGCGTTGATCGCGTCCATGCAGCCGGTGGCCTCTGCGCACAGCGCCACGATGGCACGGTCGACCGCCTCTTCCACGGTCGGGAAGGCGTCGTCGACCTTGCCCAGCACGGCGTCGGCGCCGACCGAGACCTTGTCGAAGGTCAGTTCGGAAGCGCGCAGCGAATCCTGCGTCGGGTAATCGCGACGGCTGAGGCCCTTGGCCTTGGCGTCGACGACGAACAGCGTCAGGCCCTTGGGCTCGCGCGCCGAACCGGCGGTGCGGGCCAGCACGATGATGTTGTCGGCCGAGGCGGCGTTGTAGACCACGCCCTTATGGCCCGACAGCGACCAGCCGTTGCCTTCCTTGGTCGCCTTGAGCGACACGTCGGCCAGGTTGTAGCGGCTCTGGCGCTCCAGCCAGGCGAAGGCGAACTGCTTCTTGCCCTCGATCATCGGCGCCAGCAGCGCCTCCTTCTGGGCCGCCGAGCCGGCGCGGGCGATCATGCCGCCGCCCAGCACCACCGTCGGCAGGAACGGCTCGAGGACCAGGCCCTTACCGAACTGCTCCATGACGATCATGGTCTCGATCGGGCCGCCGCCGTAGCCGCCATCCTCCTCGGAGAAGGCCATGCCGAGCCAGCCCAGTTCGGCGAACTGCGCCCAGTTCTCCGGCAGCCAGCCGCGCTCGGTCGCCGCGATCTTGCGGCGATTGTCGAACGTGTACTTCTCGCGCGCGAAGCGCTCGGCCGATTCCTGCAGCTGCTTCTGTTCGTCGGAAAGGGACAGATCCATGTTTCTCCTCCGGAATTCTTGGATGCGGTTATAGCCTTCGTCAGAGGCCAAGCACCATCTTCGAGACGATGTTCTTCTGAATCTCGGTGCTGCCGCCGTAGATGCTGGTCTTGCGCATGTTGAAATAGCGCGGCGCGGCCGGCGGGGCATGGTCGGGCCCGATCGGCGTCTCGTTGGTGTCGTGGAACAGCATGCCGGGCTGGTAGGGCTGGGCGTACTCGCCCACCGCCTCCATGGTCAGTTCCGCGATGCGCTGCTGGATTTCCGAGCCGCGCACCTTCAGGGACGAGACCTCAGGCCCGGGCGCGCCGCCCTGGGCCATGGTCGACAGCACGCGCAGCTCGCTCATCTCCAGCGCCTGGACCTGCAGGTCGATGTCGGCGATCTGGGCCGTGAAGGCGGGATCGTCGGCCAGCGTCCGGCCGTCCTGCGGCTCGATCCGGGCGATCTTGCGCAGCACCGAGACGCCGCGCTTGGACGACGGGACCTCCGCGATGCCCAGCCGCTCGTTGGCCAGCAGGAACTTGGCGCAGGTCCAGCCCTCGTTCTCCTTGCCGATCAGGTTCTCGACCGGGACCTTCACGTTGTCGAGGAACACGTCGTTCACGTGATGGGCGCCGTCGGTCATGATGATCGGCCGCACGGTGACGCCCGGCGTCTTCATGTCGATCAACAGGAAGGAGATGCCCTCCTGCGGCTTGGCGTCCGGGTTGGTCCGCACCAGGCAGAAGATCCAGTCGCCCCAATGGGCGAACGAGGTCCAGGTCTTCTGGCCGTTGACGATGTAATGGTCGCCCTCCCGGACCGCGCGCGTGCGCAGGTTGGCGAGGTCGGATCCGGCGCCCGGCTCGGAATAGCCCTGGCACCATGAGACTTCGGAGCTGCGGATGCCGGGCAGGAAGCGCTCCTTCTGCGCCTCGGTGCCGAACGTATAGATCACCGGGCCGACCATCTTCGGACCGAACGGCAGGATGCGCGGCGCGCCTTCTTCGGCGAGCACGTTCTCGAACAGGAAGCGCTGCGTCACATCCCAGCCCGGGCCGCCGTACTTCTTCGGCCAGGTGTAGGCGAGCCAGCCCTTCTTCCCGAGCGCCTTCTGCCAGACCATGTGGTCGTCGCGGTCGTAATGCTTGCCCGAGAAGGTCTTCTCGCGCGTCGCGGGCGAGAGGTTCTCGCGCGCGAAGGCGCGCACCTCGTCGGCGAACGCCTTGTGTTCCGGCTTGAGCGACAGATCCATCTAGAGCCCCAGCACCATCTTGCTGATGATCCCCTTCTGGATCTCGTTGCTGCCGCCGTAGATCGTGGTCTTGCGCGTGTTGAAGTAGCGCGGTGCGGCGAGGTGGGCGTACTCGGGACCGACCGGCTCCTCGTTGGTGCCCTGCCAGAGCAGGCCCGGCAGGTAGGGCGCGGCATACTCGCCGACCGCTTCCATCGTGAGTTCGGTGATGCGCTGCTGGATCTCCGAGCCGCGGATCTTGAGGCCCGAGACCTCGGGGCCGGGCTGACCGCCATGCGCCATCTGCGACAGCACGCGCAGCTCGGTGAACTCGAGCGCCGTCACCTGGATCTCGAGATCGGCGATCTTCTCGGCGAAGCTCTGGTTCTCGATCAACGGCTTGCCGTTGTCCTGTTCCGCGCGCGCGATGTCCTTCAGCGCCTCGACGCCGCGCTTGGACTGCGGCACGGCGGCGATGCCCAGCCGCTCGTTGGCCAGCAGGAACTTGGCGCAGGTCCAGCCCTCGTTCTCCTTGCCGACAAGGTTCTCGACCGGGACCTTCACATTGTCGAAGAAGACCTCGTTCACCTCATGGCCGCCGTCGGCCATGATGATCGGCTTCACCGTGATGCCCGGCGTCTTCATGTCGATCAGCAGGAACGAAATGCCCTCCTGCGGCTTCGACTTCGAATCGGTGCGGACGAGGCAGAAGATCCAGTCGGCCCAGTGGCCCATCGTGTTCCAGGTCTTCGACCCGTTCACGATGTAATGGTCGCCGTCCTTCTCCGCCTTGGTGCGCAGGCTCGCGAGGTCGGAGCCCGAGCCCGGCTCGGAATAGCCCTGGCACCACCAGACGGTGCTCTCGCGGATCGCCGGGAGATACTTCTCCTTCTGCGCCTCGGTGCCGAACGTGTAGATCACGGGCCCGACCATCTTGGTGCCGAACGGGATGATGCCCGGCGCATATTCCTCGGCACAGATGTTCTCGAAGATGTAGCGCTGGGCCGGCGTGAAGCCCGGGCCGCCGTGCTTCTTCGGCCAAGTGTAGACCAGCCAGCCCTTCTTCCCGAGCGCCTGCTGCCAGCGCATGTAGTCGTCGCGGATCAGGTGCTTGCCGTTCTTCACCTTGTCGCGCACGTCAGCCGGCAGGTTGGCGCGCACGAAGGCCCGCACCTCGTCGGCGAATTTCTGTTCTTCAGGCGTAAAAGCGAGGTCCATGTTCCCCTCCCGTGGAGGCATTTTCGGTTTGGCCGGAGTTTAGCCACGAGCCCGGTCCGGACAAGCACCGAGAAACCGACTGGCGGCAGAATACGCCGAGATGCGAAATGGGTTTACGTAGGTGTGGCGTTACGTCAGCCGCTCGTAGCCGGGACGATCAACACCTTGTCCGCCTTCAGCTTCTCGATCGCGGCGTCGCTCAGGCCGGCCTCGCGCAGGACCTCGACGCCGTCGTTGCCAAGGGGTGGGGCGTGGCGGCGGAACTCGACCTTTGTCTTCTCGAAGTCGAGCGGGCTGGCGAAGGTGGTGATCGGCCCCTCGGTCGGATGCTCGCGCTCGGTGAAGAAGCCGGTGGCCTTGAGGTGCGGGTCGTCCTTCAATTCTTCCAGGGTGCGTACAGGCATGGCGGGGATGTCGGCCTCGTCGAACATGTCGAGCCATTCCTGCGTCGGGCGATGCTTCAGCAGCTCGGCCAGCACCTGGTAGAGCTCGCTGAAATGCTTGGCGCGCTCCATGCGGTCGACGAACCGCTTCTCCTTGGCGAGGTCGGGCCGCTCCGCCAGCTCGAAGAACCTGATCCAGTGCGCGTCGGTATAGGGCAGCGCGCAGATGTAGCCGTCCTTCGTCGGAAACGGATGGCGGAACTTGTTGATGATGCGGTCGTAGCCCATCGGCGCGCGCTCGGGGTTCCACGTGGCGCCGAACAGGTGCTCGGTCAGCCAGAACGAGGCCAGCGTCTCCAGCATGGGCACCTCGATCATCTGCCCCTCGCCCGTGCATTTGCGATGGTAGAGCGCGCCCAGCACGGCGATGCAGAGGTGGAGCCCGGTGGTCTTGTCGGCGATCAGGCTCGGCATGAAGCGCGGTGGCAGCCCGTCGACCCGGCTCTGCAGCGAGGCCGCGCCCGAGACACCCTGCACCAGGTCGTCGAAGGCCGGCTTGTGGCCGTAGGGTCCCTTGCGCGCATAGCCCAAGGAATAGGCGTAGATGATCGACGGGTTGATCTTCTTCAGGTCCTCGTAGCCCAGGCCCAGCCGCTCGATCGCCTGCGGCCGGCTGTTGTGGATGAAGAGATCGGCGTCCTTGATCATGTCCTTCAGCACGGCGCAGGCCGCGGGCTTCTTGAGGTCGAGGCAGATCGAGCGCTTGTTGCGGTTGGCCGCCATGTAGATCGGGCCCATGGCCGGGGCGTTGCCCAGGCTGCCGCCCGAGGCGCGCAGCAGGTCGCCTTCCGGCGGCTCGACCTTGATCACGTCGGCGCCCATGTCGGCCAGATGCTGCGTGGCGAACGGCCCCAGCAGCACGGCCGTCAGATCGATCACGCGCACGCCCTGCAATGGTCCCGGCATTTCCTCGTCCCCGCTATGACGTTTTAGTCTTAGCCAGACCGTGCCATCGCCCTTTGCGAAATGGTAGTCCTACAGTAACAACCCGTCCCGAAGCGCTTCGCGATGCGATGCGCGGGGCATTCCTGAAAGTTGGGGTTTCGTGATGGCTGGAGCGCTGGACGGTCTGCTGGTGGTGAGTGTCGAGCAGGCGGTGGCCGCCCCCTATTGCGCCGCGCGGCTGGCGGATGCCGGCGCCCGCGTGATCAAGATCGAGCGCCCCGAGGGCGACTTCGCGCGCGGCTACGATGGCTACGTGCACGGCCAGTCGAGCTACTTCGTCTGGCTCAATCGCGGCAAGCAATCCCTTACCCTGGACTTCAAGGCGAAGGATGACCTCGCCCTGCTGCACCGGCTGGTCGCCAAGGCCGACGTGCTGATCCAGAACCTGGCACCGGGCGCCGCCGAGCGCGCGGGCTTCGGCTCGGCCGCCATGCGCGCCGCGCACAAGAAACTCATCACCGTCGACATCTCGGGCTATGGCGACCACGGGCCCTACAGGAACCGCCGCGCCTACGACCTGCTGGTCCAGGCCGAGAGCGGCCTCGCCTCCATCACCGGCACCGAGCATGCGCCGGGCCGCGTCGGCATCTCCGCCACCGACATCGGCACCGGCATGTATGCCCATGCGGCCGTGCTGGAGGCGCTGATCGCGCGCGGCCGGACCGGCGAGGGCCGCGCCATCTCGGTCTCGCTCTTCTCCTCGATGGCGGAGTGGATGACCGTGCCGCTGCTCGGCATGGAATATTCCAACTACGAATGGCCGCGGCTCGGGCTCACCCATCCGTTCATCGCGCCCTACGGCGTCTATCCGACCGCCGACAAGGTGCCGGTCCTGATCTCGATCCAGAACGACCGCGAATTCGAGCGTCTGTGCCACGGCGTCATCGACCGGCCGGGCCTCGAGAAGGATCCGGACTACGCCACCGGCAAGGCGCGCAACGCGCGGCGCGACGACACCAACGCCATCGTGGCCAAGAGCTTCGCCACGCAGACCTTCGAGGGTCTCTCGGCCCGCCTCGAAGCGGCGCAAATCGCCTGGGCGCGCGTCAGCAGCGTGAAGGACCTGACGACCCATCCGCAGCTCCGCCGCACCGGCTTCAACTCGATCGGCGGCGAGGACGTCTCGATCCCCGCCCTGGCCGCTTCCTACACCGGCGAGCCCGAGCGGCTGGGCGACGTGCCGACCCTCGGCCAGCACAGCGAGGCGATCCGCAAGGAGTTCGCCGCCTGATGCCCAAATGGCTGACGGGCCTAAAGCTCGCGGCCTATGGCGGCGCCTACTTCTTCGCCGCCGGCGCCTTCATGAGCTACTGGCCGGTGTGGCTGCGCGACCGCGGCGTCAGCGACACCGAGATCGGCACGCTGTTCATGTCGCGCCAGATCGTGGCGGTGATCGCCACGCTTTCGGTCGGCTGGATCGCCCATCGGCTGGGCGGCCCGCGCGGCGTCATCGTGGCGCTGGGCATCGGCGCCATCGTGATGATGGGCGCCTACCAGTTCTCCTATTCGTTCCTGGCGATCTTCGTCGTCACCATGATCTGGGGCTTCCTGTGGTCGCCGCCGATGCCGCTCTACGATGGCGTGCTGGTGACCGAGACCAAGAAGCACGGGCTCGACTATGCGCGCGTGCGCATGTGGAGTTCGGTGGCCTTCATCTTCGGCACCTTCATCGCCGGCATCGCCGTCGACCGCTATGGACCGCCCTGGGTGCTCTATGTCGGCATGGCGAGCATCGTGCTGCTGGCGCCGCTGGCGCTGCTGCTACCGGCCGCCGCGCCGCGCGCCGCCGCCGCCGCCGCTGAGCCCGGCCATGCGCCGTTCCGCGTGGCCGACCTGCTGCGCCAGCCGGCCTTCCTCTTCTTCCTGCTCGCCTGCGGCCTCTGCCAGGCCAGCCACTCGGTGCTCTACAGCTTCGGCACGCTGACCTGGCGCGGCGCCGGCATCGACGACGTGACCATCAGCGCCCTGTGGGCCGAGAGCGTCGCCATCGAGATCGTGCTGATGCTGTTCGGCGGCTGGCTGCTGGGACGGCTGGGCGTCTGCGGCCTGATCGCGCTCGGCCTCGCCGCCGGCCTGTTGCGCTGGACGGCTATGGCCTTCACGACGGAACTCTGGGCGCTGGTGCTGCTGCAGGCGCTGCATTCCTGCACCTTCGCCGCCTGCCATCTCGGCGCCATGGCCTTCCTGCAGCGCGCGCTGCCTGCGCACGGCGCCGCCATCGGCCAGAGCCTCTATTACGCGCTTGGGACCGGTGCCATGCAGGCGGTGGTCTACCAGTTCTCCGGCATTCTCTATTCCGAGTACGGCCAGTACGCCTTCCTCGGCATGACCGTGGTCAGCGCCATCGGCATGTGCGCCGTAATCGCGCTCGCCCGGACGTGGAACGGTGGATTGCTGGTGGGGCAGCCAGAAGCAAAAGGTCCCTCGCTGCGCTCGGGATGACATCGGGTGGGATTGCCACACCCATTGTCATCCCGAGCGATAGCGAGGGACCTTTGTCCTTCAGCGCGACCGGCCGCGCGCCGTGACCGGCCAGATCTCGACCAGGGTGTCGCCCTTCACCACGTGAAAGCTCTCGTAGAGGTTCACGGTCGGGTCGCAGTGCGGCGGGAAGAGCACCACCTGGTCGCCCAGCTTGGGCGCCTCGCCGCCCTCCGGCGCGATCACCGCGAGATGCTCGTCGCCCATGAAGCGCGTCGTCGAGCCGTCGACGGCGCCCTTCAGGATCACCGGCGGGCCCTTCTCGGTGGCCATCGCCTTCAGGCCGGCATCGACCGTCACCATGCCCGGCTTGTTGGCGCTGACGACACGAGCGTCGATCTGCAGCGCCTGCTCGAAGGTCGGCTTGTCGAGGCCGCGCAGGTCGCAGACGTTGTAGTCGTGGTCCATGAAGACGTAGGAGCCAACCTGCAACTCGGTGAAGACGCCGAGCTTGGCGTCGATATAGTGCGTGCCGGTGCCTGAGCCGGTGACGATGCCGGGCTTCAGCCCCGCTTCTTCCAGCTTCGCCAGGATGCCCTGCAGGTACTCCGTGCGCTCCTTGATCTCGGCGGTGCGCTGCTTGAAGTCGACGATGTGCTGGTGACGGCCGCAGTAGAACTGGACACCGGCATAGGTGAGCGACCGGAAGTTGGCGATCTTCTGCACCAGCGCGACCGTGGCCTCGGGCGAAGCGGTGCCGGTGCGGTGGATGCCCGGATCGATGTCGACGATCACGGTAAGCGGCTTGCCGGCTTTTGCCGCCGCGGCGGCCAGCGCCTCGGCGTTGTCGGGATGGTCGACCACCAGCATCAGGTCGGAGACTTTCGCGTTCAGCTCGACCAACCGCTGGATCGCCTGCGGCGTCACAACCGGCGAGGTGATGTGCAGGCTCTGCACGCCCTCTTCGCCCAGCGCCTCGGCTTCGCCCAGCTTGGCGCAGCAGACGCCGAGCGCCCCGGCTTCGATCTGGCGGCGCGCGATGTCGGCCGACTTGTGGGTCTTGGAATGCGGCCGCAGCTTCACGTTATGCGCCTTCGCGAAGTTCGCCATCTCCGCGATGTTGCGATCCAGCATGTCGAGATCGAGCACGAGGGCCGGCGTATTGAGCGACCCGCGCGATCCCTGCTGTCCGATGAGGTGCCCGTGCAGCCGCTGTGCTTCGCTGGTCATTTCTTCTGATCTCCGGATTGCAATGTGCGAACGACCATGGCTTCGCCGGTCGTGCCGCGGTTGACGCCGGCGCTCTTCATGAAGGTGTTGTCGGCGCCGGTGCCCCAGAGCGCGACGCCCTGGGCCAGCAGGCCACCATCCACCTTCACCGTCTCGCCGGTGATGAAACGCGCCTCGTCGGAGGCGAGGAAAGTCGCCACGTCGGCGATATGGTCGGGTTCGCCTCGATCGGGCCAGGGCTGCTGGGCGAACTGCTTCTCGTACTTGTCCGGCCGGCCGCGATGGACCAGCGGCGTCGAGATGACGCCCGGCGCGATGCCGACCACGCGGATGCGATCGGGACCGAGCTCCGTGGCGACGTTCTCGATCAGGCTGATGCAGGCAGCCTTCGCCGCTGAATAGGCATGGCTGCCGCCGCCCCCCACCATGCCGGCGATCGAGGCGGTGACGAGGATCACGCCGCCGTCTCCATGTTCCTTCATCGCCTGCGAGGCATGCTTCATGCCGAGGAACACCGAGCGCGTCAGCACCGCGAACGTATAGTCCCAGTCCTCGACGCTGGTCTCCGCGATCGGCCCGAAGGCGCCGCCGACGCCGGCATTGAGGTAGGCGATGTCTAGCCGGCCGAAACGACCTTTAGCCTCGGCGACCATCGCGGCGACATCTCTTTCCTTCGCAACGTCGCAGCGCACGAAGCCGACACTGTCGCCATGACCCTGCGCCTTCGCGACCGCCAGCGTCTCCGCGCCATTGGCCTCATTGAGGTCGGCCACGATCACCTTCGCGCCTTCGGCGAGAAAACGCATCACGGTCGCGCGGCCCATGCCGCTCGCGCCCCCCGTGACGATGGCCACCTTGCCCGCCAGTCGATTCATGCCGATCTCGTTCTCCACACCGTGCGCGCCAAAGGTCCTTCGCTTCGCTCAGGATGACAAGGAATATCGAATCTTCTCAGATCTCGATCACGCCCTCTCCGCCGGCATAGAGCTTCTCGACCAGCGCCTTGCGACGCTCCAGCGTGGCGCGCTGGTTGATGTAGCCCTTGTCGGTGATTTCCTGGCCGTCGACCTGTGGCGGCTCGGTCATCAGCAGCACGCGCTTCACGCGCATCGAGGAGCCGCGCCCGCCTTCGTTCATCTTCGCGAGGCCGTCCTTCAGGCGGCCAACCACGGCGGGATGGGCAAGCAGGTCGGCGAGCGGCAGTTGCGCGCCGCTGTCGTTGGCAAGCTGGCGGCAGGCCGCGACGTTGGGGAAACCGAGCAGGCCGACATACTCGCGGTCCTGGCCGCAGACCACCGCGTCTTGCAACACCGGCGTGGCGGCGGCGATGGCCGTCGTGCGCAGCGTGCCGACCAGAACGAAGGTACCGCTGGTCAGCTTGAAATCCTCGACGACGCGTCCGTCGAAGATCAGCCCCTGCTGCGGATCGTTCGGATCGACGAAGCGACCGGCGTCGCCGATCCTGTAGAAGCCCTCCTCGTCGAACATCTGCGCCGTGAGGTCGGGTTGCTTGTGATAGCCCGGCGTCACGATCACGCTCTTCAGCCGCAGCTCGTAACGGCCCTCCTCGCCGGTTGGCACCATCTTGAGCTGCACGCCGGGATAGGGAAGCCCCACGAGGCCGACGCGATCGGAGGCCCAGTGCACGCTGGTCGCCGTCGGCGCGGTCTCGGTCGAGCCCCAGCCAGTGACGAAGGGAATACGATGGCCGGTGTGCTTCACTGCCAGCGCCTCCATGCGATCGTAGAGATCGCCCGGCAGTGTCGCGCCGCCGTAGGAGAGTACGTTGATGTTCCTGAAGAAGCGTTTGGCGAGGCTCTCGTCCTTCTCCAGCGCGGTCGCGAGCATCGCGTAGCCCGCGGGCACGTTGGAGAACGAGGTCGGCGAGATCTCGCGCAGGTTGCGCAGCGTCTCCTCGAACAGGCCGGGCAGCGGCTTGCCGTCGTCGATCCAGGTCGTACCGCCCTCGTTCAGGTTGCCCTGGAAGGTCGCGTTGCCGCCCATCGTGTGGTTCCACGGCAGCCAGTCGAGCATGACCGGCGCGGCATCTTCCGCCTTGCGCACGCGCGCCATGCTCATCATGGCGACGTTGGCACACATCATTTCCTGCGTGTTGATGACGGCCTTGGGCATGCCGGTGCTGCCCGAGGTGAACAGAAATTTTCCAACGGTCTTCGGCCCGATCGCCGCGATCGACTTCGCGACCGCATCCGTCGCCTTCGTGGCGACCAGCTCCGACCAGGCAAGCGACTGGAAGCCCGGTGCCGGCTTCTCCACGTGGACCAGCAGCACGCCTTCCAGGTTCAGCGCCGCCAGCGCACGGGCATAGATCTCGCCGTTCTGCACGAAGACCAGGCCGGGCTTCACGAGGTCGAACACATATTTCAGCTTGGCGTGATCCTGGCTCATCACCGAATAGGCCGGCGACACCGGCGCGACCGGCGCGCGCGCCTGCATGGCGGCCATCGTGAGCAGCGCGAATTCGATGGAATTCGACGACAGGATCATGACCGGCCGGTCGGGCCCGAAGCCGCGCTCAAGCAGCGCCTGCGTCACCGAATCGACCTGGCTCTTGGCTTCACCATAGGTGACCTTCAGCCAGTCGCGCGCCGGACCGCGGCGCTGCGCCAGCCACAGCCGGTCGGGCACCTCGGCCGCCCACTTGGCCAGCAGCGCGGGGATGTGGGGAGCATACGGCGCGAGGCGGTGGTTCGACTGCAGCACCACCGTGCCGTCGGCGCGGCGTTCGACCTTGATGTCCCGGCTCAGGAATTCGATGGGTTTGAACGGAACCTGCATTACACTGTCCAACGACGTTCTCCCCGGCGCTTGTCCTGTCGACCGCGATTTAGGGACGGGAACCATCGCGGGGCAAGGGAGCGTTTCGAGAGTGTCGCTCAGCAATTCGTCGGTGCCAGCACCGCCTGCATACCGCTGGCTGCAACTCTGCGCCGGCCTGCTCTGCATGATCGCGGTCGCCAACCTGCAGTATGGCTGGACGCTGTTCGTCCATCCGCTTCACGAGAAGCACGGCTGGAGCCTCGGCAGCATCCAGACCGCCTTCGCGATCTTCGTGATCGCCGAGACCTGGCTGGTGCCGTTCGAAGGGTGGTTCGTGGATCGCTACGGCCCGAAACTGATCGTGTTCGGCGGCGGCGTCCTGGTGGGCGCGGCCTGGATGCTGAACTCCGTGGCCGATTCGCTGCTTCTGCTCTATCTCGGCGCGGCGCTGGGCGGCATCGGCGCGGGCGCGGTCTATGGCACCTGCGTGGGCAACGCCGTCCGCTGGTTCCCTGACCGCCGCGGCCTGGCCGTCGGCATCACCGTGGCCGGGTTCGGCGCGGGCTCGGCGCTCAGCATCATCCCGATCCAGGAGGTGATCGCCACGCGCGGCTACGAGGCCGCCTTCCTCTGGTTTGGACTGGCACAGGGGCTGGTCGTGATGGTGACGGCCTGGCTGCTGCGCGCGCCGCCCGAGATCGTCGCCGCAGCAACGCCTGCACCCGCGCACCTGCCCCAGGCGGCCCGCGACGTCGGCCCGCTCGAGATGCTGCGCTCCCGCATCTTCTGGCTGCTCTACTTCATGTTCATCCTGGTCTATTCGGGCGGGCTCATGGCGACGGCCCAGATCGCGCCGATCGCGCGCGACTTCAAGGTCGCCGACGTGCCGGTGAGCCTGCTCGGGCTCACCTTGCCCGCCCTCACCTTCGCGCTGACGCTCGACCGCGTGATGAACGGCGTGACGCGGCCCCTGTGCGGCTGGATTTCCGACCGTATCGGCCGCGAGAACACGCTATTCATCGCCTTCCTGCTGGAGGGCGCCGGCATCTGGGCGCTATGGGTGTACGGTCAGGACCCGCTGCTGTTCGTGGTGCTGGGCGGCATCGCCTTCTTCGCCTGGGGCGAGACCGCGAGCCTGTTCCCGGCGATCTGCACCGACACGTTCGGCATGAAGTACGCGACGACGAACGCCGCGCTTCTCTACACCGCCAAGGGCACCGCCTCGCTGCTGATCCCGCTCGCGAGCTTCTACGTGGCCGAGACGGGGAGCTGGCGCGACGTGTTCCTGGCGGCGGCGCTGTTCAACTTCCTCGCCGCCTTCCTGGCCCTCGCCGCCCTGAAGCCGCTCAGGCTGCCGAAAGCCGTTCATTGATCGTGCTCTTTCAGACGCCTCTCCCCGACAGAGGGGAGAGGAATATGAAAAGCGATCAGGCCTTGAAGCTCGCCAGCGCCTTCTCGTCGAACTTGAGACCCAGCCCCGGCTTGTGCGGCAGGACCAACTCGCCGTTCTCGATGGCGGGCGTCTCCTCGTAGAGCGCCAGCATCCACGGCATGTACTCGACCGTGAGCCCATTCGGGCATGCCGCCACCATGTGCAGCAGCATCTCGGGCATGACGTGGCTCACCACCGGCAGGTTGAACGCCTCGGCCATCGCCGCGACCTTCATCCACTGGGTGACGCCGCCCACCCGCGCGAGGTCGATCATGACGATGTCGACCGAGCGCGCTTCGATCATGTGACGGAAGGGCACGATGCCCCAGACATATTCGCCGCCGGCGACCGGCGTCTTGAGTGCCGCCGTGACCCGTGCGAGGCCCGCGTAATCGTCGGCCGCCGTCACGTCCTCCAGCCAGAACAGACCCACATCCTCGATGCGCGAGCCGATGTCGATCGCCTGCTCGGGCCGCCAGCGCTGGTTGATGTCGCACATCAGCCTGACGTCCGGGCCGATCGCATCGCGCACCACCCGCACGCGGCGCACCTCTTCGGCCGGGGTTGGATTGCCGGGCAGCGCCATCTGGGTCTTCATCTCGCGGAAGCCCTTCTGCAGCAGGGTGCGCGCCGCCTGCTGGGCCTGCTTGTCGGTCAGGCCGCGGCGCAGCGAGCCCGACGCGTAGGTCGCGATGCGGTCGCGGTGGCCGCCCAGCAGCTTCCACAGCGGCTGGTCGAGCGCCTTGCCCTTGATGTCCCACAACGCCGTGTCGATCGCCGAGAGGGCGAGCGTGAAGATGCCGGCCGGGCCGCTGTCGCCCGCCGCCTTGCGCAGCTTCTGGACGATATGCTCGATCCGCATCGGATCCTCGCCCACCGTCAGCGCCGCGAGTTCCTCGACCGCGGCATGCAGGCTGCGGCTCATCCGGCCGCCATAGAGCGTGACGCCGATCCCCTCGATGCCGCCGTCGGTGCGCAGGCGCAGTGCCACTGCAGGCCGTGTGCGGCCCGCCTCCTCCGGCATGTTGGCCAGCGGGTCGTCTTCCGGGACCTTGAGCGCCAGTGCCTCGAAACCTGTGATTTTCATTGCGCTTCTTCTCTCCCCACCGACCGCGATCCGAAACCCGCGTGCGACCTGAATGCCCGTTCACATTGGGACCATTTTCGGCCAGAGTCCGCCGCAGCACAAAGGGAGAGAGCGATGGACTTCGAATACTCGGACCGCAGCAAGGCGCTGCTCGAGAAACTCAACAAATTCATGGACGAGGTCATCTACCCGGCCGAGCCCATCTACGAAGAGCAGATGGAGAAGGCCAAGGATCGCTGGCAGCTCCCGCCGATCATCGAGGAGTGCAAGGCCGAGGCGAAGAAGCGCGGCCTGTGGAACATGTTCCTGCCGGCCGACCGCGAGACCGGCGACACGCACGGCACGATGGGCCTCAGCAACCTCGAATACGCGCCGATCTGCGAAGTGCTGGGCCGCTCGTCGATCGCCTCGGAGGCGGTCAACTGCTCGGCACCCGACACCGGCAACATGGAAGTGTTCGCCCGCTACGGCACCGCGGAGCACAAGGAGAAGTGGCTGAAGCCGCTGCTGAACGGCGAGATCCGCTCCTGCTTCGCCATGACCGAGCCGGCCGTCGCCTCGTCCGACGCGCGCAACGTCGAGTGCCGCATCGAGTCCGACGGCAACGACTATGTCATCAACGGCCGCAAGTGGTGGTCGTCGGGCATGGGCGACCCGCGCTGCAAGGTCATCATCCTGATGGGCAAGAGCGATCCCAACGCACCGGCCTACCGCCAGCAGTCGATGATCGTCGTGCCGCGCGACACCCCCGGCATCAAGATCGTGAAGATGCTGCACGTGTTCGGCTATGACGACGCCCCGCACGGCCATGCCGAAGTGGTGTACGACAATGTGCGCGTGCCGAAGTCGGCCATCCTGCTGGGCGAGGGCCGCGGCTTCGAGATCGCCCAAGGCCGTCTCGGACCGGGCCGCATCCATCACTGCATGCGTGCCATCGGCGTTGCCGAGCGCGCGCTCGAGATGGCGATCAAGCGCGCCAAGAGCCGCGTCGCCTTCGGCCAGCGTATCTCCGAGATGGGCGTGACCAAGGCCCATGTCGCCGACATGCGCATGGAGATCGACATGGCCCGCCTGCTGGTCCTCAAGGCCGCCTGGGCGATGGACAAGTTCGGCAACAAGGAAGCCCGCCAGCAGATCGCCATGATCAAGGTGGCGGTGCCGAACATCACCTCGAAGGTCGTCGACCGCTGCCTGCAGCTGCATGGCGCCGGCGGCGTCAGCCAGGTGTTCAAGCTCGCGAGCATGTACGCCCACCAGCGCACCCTGCGCCTGGCCGACGGTCCGGACGAGGTCCATCGCGACCAGGTTGGCCGTCTCGAGATCGCCAAGTACAACTAGATCCCTCACCGGGACGGAACGAGGCGCGATCCCCCGGGATCGCGCCTTTTTCTTTTGGGAAATGCGAAGACGAAAGGTCCCTCGCTGCGCTCGGGATGACAATGGCTTTTGGATCGGCGCACTGCGTCAATCACAGCAATGGTGTCATCCTGAGCGCAGCGAAGGACCTTTAAGCCGACGCCAGACGCAGGAGACAGACAGCGTGGACACTCCGAAGAAGAACCCGCACGTCACCGAGCATCTCGCTAACGAACGCACGTTCCTCGCCTGGATACGGACGGCGATCGCGGTGATGACGCTGGGCGTCGCCATCAACCGCTTCGCGCTCTTCCTGATGGAGATCCACCAAGTGCTGCCGGAGGTGCGCCACCTCGCCAATCGGCATGTCGAGAAGCTCGGCATCGGCCTGGTGATCCTGGGCATCGTCATGCTGATCGGCGCGACCTGGCACTATCTCCATGTCGGCCGCACCATCGAGGACGAGACCTACCGGCCGGCCAACAAGGTCATGGTCGGCACCGCCATCCTGATCATCGTGGTCGGCGGCTCGGCCCTCACCTGGCTGTTCTAGGCGCGTTGCCGCGCGCGAGAACTAGCGAGGAGAAGGCGCCGACTGGGGCGGCGCGGGCGGGCCGTCGGGCATGTCGAGCAGGTCGCTCTCCGGCACGCCGGCCTCGTAGGCCCGCGCCATTGCCTCGGGATCGAAGGTGACGCCGATCGGGTTCTTCCTGAACGCGTCGGTCTGGAAGTACGCCGCGGTCGCCTCCTTCGTGGGATAGCGGTCGACCTGCAGCTCCACGCCGTTTCCGTCCGGATCGCGATAATAGATCGACACGGTCGGCCCGTGATGGATGCAGCGCGACGGCTCGATCCCCAGCGCCTTCACGCGGCGCCAGGTCGAGAGCAGTGCGCCGATGTCGGCGAGCGTGTAGGCCACGTGCGCCAGCCCCGAGGTCTTCTCATCCGGCGCCGTCAATCCCGCCAGGTTCACGATGCCCAGGCGATGATGCTCGTCGTCGTAGGTCAGGAAGCAGATGTAGTCGGTGCGCTGGACGATGCGCATGTTCAGCACCGCCGAGTACCAGTCGATCATCGGCTGCACGTTCGACGAGCGCAGCACGAAGTGGGCGAACAGCACGGGCGTCGCGGGCTCGGCGCTGAGCGTCCGGCGGCGCGGCGCGGTCTCGATCAAGGTGTCCATGGCGACCTCCTGCCCCAGTCTAGGCCTCCTTACGCGGCGCCGGGAGCCCTTGCAGATAAACTTACTGACTGGTAAGTTATTTATATGAGCAACGCCAAGCAGCGCCGCGCGCCCGCCGAGCGGCCGCAGGAAATCCTCGAGGCGGCCCTCGCCCAGTTCGTGGAAACGGGCTTCGCCGGCACGCGCCTCGACGATGTCGCCCGGCGCGCCGGACTCTCGAAGGCCGCGATCTATCTCTATTTCAAGGACAAGACCGCCCTGTTCAAAGGCGTGGTGCAGCATGCCGTCGCCAGCAATGTCGGCCGGATGGAGGCCATGCTCGCGGACCATCGCGGGCCGGTCGCACCGCTGCTGCCGCGCATCCTCGAATTCATGGCCGACCGCATCGAGCATTCGCCGATGGCCGCGGTCGCCAAGCTGGTCCTCTCCGAGTCGCGCGCCTTTCCCGAAATCGGCCAGTTCTATCTGAAGGAAGTGATCGGCCGCGGCCTGCCGCTGATGGAGCGCCTGATCAAGCGCGGCATGGAGCAGGGCGAGTTCCGCAAGGTCGATGCGTTCCTGACCGTCCGCTCGATGATGAGCCCCATGCTGCTCGCGATCCTGTGGCGCACCGTGTTCGAGCCGATCGGCGCCGACAGGCTCGATGTGCAGGCCCTCGCCCGCCATCACGCCGACCTCATGCTGCACGCCCTTCGTCCCTCGGCCGGAGACGCTCCATGAAACGCGCCCCGCTGGTCGTCGTGGTGGCCCTCGCGGCCGCCCTGCTCGTCTCCTACGTCGTCTGGGGCGACCGTCTGCTGCTGATGGTCGGCATCGGCACGGACGACGGGCGCTATCTCGGCTATGTCGAGGGCGAAACCAGCCTGATCGCGCCGCCGATCGCCGGACGGCTGATCGAACGTCCCGTCGAGCGCGGCGGGCGCGTGAAGAAGGGCGACCGCCTGTTCGTCATCGATCCCGTCACCGCGCGAGCCGAGGTAGCCCGCGCCGAGGCGATGCTGGCCGAGGCCAAGGCGCGTCACCAGAACATGCTCACGGGCAAGCGGCAGGAGGAGCAGGACGTGATCCGCGCCCAGCGCCGCGAGATCGAGGCGGCGCTGGTGCAGGCCGAGACCGAGCTGAAGCGGCAGACCGAACTGGTGGCGCGCAACATCTCGACCCATCAGGCCTTCGAACAGGCCGATTCGCAGGTCCGCCAGCTGCGCTCGCGCGCGGCGTCGCTCGAGGCGCAGGAGCGGGTCGGCGACCTCGCCGCGCGGCAGAGCGAGATCGCCGCCGCGTCCGCGCTGATCGAGCAGAGCCAGGCCAACCTCGCGCAGGCGCAGAAGCGCCTCGAGGACCTGATGCCGGTCGCGCCCGAGGATGCGCTGGTCGAGAACACCTTCTTCAATATCGGCGAATGGGTGCCTGCGGGCTCGCCCGTCGTGTCGCTGCTGCCAGACTTCCGCGTGAAGCTGCGCTTCTTCGTGCCCGAGGAAGAGGTGGCGCGCGCCCGGACCGGCCGCGAAGTTTCCTTCACCTGCGATTCCTGCCCGGCCGGGCTCAGGGCGACGATCATCTACGTCTCGCCGCGCGCCGAATACACGCCACCGGTGATCTACTCGCAGAGCGCGCGGACCAAGCTCGTCTTCCTGGTCGAGGCACGGCCGCTCGCCACCGGCACGCCCCTGCCCCCCGGCCTGCCGGTCTCGGTCGCGCAGTTCGCGCCCGCGCCATGACGGTCATCCCATGACCCCCGCCATCGACGTCCACGACCTGGTGAAGCGCTATGGCACTCGCACGGTCGTCGACAGGTTCAGCCTCTCCCTCGAACGGGGCCGCATCTGCGGCTTCCTGGGGCCCAACGGATCGGGCAAGACGACGACGCTCCGCATGATCTGCGGCCTGCTGACGCCCGACGGCGGCGGCGGCACCTGCCTCGGCTACGACCTCGTGCGCGACCGCGAGGAGATCAAGCGCCAGACCGGCTACATGACGCAGCGCTTCGGTCTGTACGAGGACCTCACCATCCGCGAGAACCTCGAATTCGTCGCCCGCGTCTATGGGCTCGACCGTCTCAAGGACCGGATCGACCGGTCACTCGAGCGGCTCGCTCTCACGACGCGCCAAGGCCAGCTCGCGGGCTCCCTGTCGGGCGGCTGGAAGCAGCGGCTGGCCCTCGCCGCCTGCGTTCTGCACGAGCCCAAGCTGCTGCTGCTCGACGAGCCGACCGCCGGCGTCGACCCCAAGGCACGCCGCGCCTTCTGGGACGAGATCCACGCCTATGCCGCCGACGGCATCACCGTGCTGGTCTCGACCCATTACATGGACGAGGCCGAGCGCTGTCACGAGATCGCCTACATAGCCTATGGCGCGCTGATGGCGCGCGGCACCGCCCACGACATCATCCGCCAGTCCGGCCTCTCGGCCTTCATCGCGAGCGGCGCCGGCGCCGACCGGCTGGCCGCGAAGCTGCGCGAGGCGCCGGGCGTCAGCGCCGCCGCCGCCTTCGGCACGACCCTCCATGTCTGCGGCCCCGACCGCGCAGCACTCGAACGGGCGATCGCGCCCTGGCGCGGCGATCCCGGCATCGCCTGGGAAGAAGCCGAGCCGACGCTGGAAGACATCTTCATTCACCTTATGGGACGGGCGCAGGACAATGCGCCCGGTGGCTGACCATGCGTTGGTTCCCCGTCCGGCGCGGCTTCCTGAAGCGGCTCGGCGCCATCATCGTGAAGGAGGTGCTGCAGCTTCGCCGCGACCGGCTGACCTTTGCCATGATGTTCGGCATGCCGATCGTGCAGCTGCTGCTGTTCGGCTATGCCATCGACACCGATCCGCATCGCCTGCCGACAGCGGTGATCGCGGCCGACCAGAGCCAGATCACACGCACCGTGCTCTCGGCATTGAACAACACCGGCTACATGCGGTTCACGCATCATCTGACGAGCGAGGACGAGGCCAACGCGCTGCTGCAGCAGGGCGAGGTGCAATTCGTCGTCACCATCCCGTCGGATTTCACGCGCCGACTTGTACGCGGTGAGCGGGCGCAGATCCTGATCGATGCCGACGCGACCGATCCGATGGCCGCGGCCAATCCGCTGGCCGCCGCCGGCCCGTCCATCGCACAGGCCCTGAAGCGCGACTTCGTGGGTCCGCTGGCGGGCCTGCGCGACCGGCCCGACGCTGTCGAGGTCGTGGTGCAGCGCCGCTACAATCCCGAAGGCAAGTCGCGACTCAACATCGTGCCGGGCCTGCTCGCGGTGATCCTCACCATGACCATGGTGATGATGACGGCACTCGCCGTCACCCGCGAACGCGAGCGCGGCACCATGGAGAACCTGCTCGCCATGCCGGTTCGGCCGATCGAGGTCATGATCGGCAAGATCGTGCCCTACATAGCCATCGGCACGGTCCAGGTCACCGTCATCCTGCTGGTGGCGCGCGTGCTGTTCGACGTGGCGATCCAGGGCAGCGTGCCGCTGCTGGCGACCGGGACGGCTCTGTTCATCACCGTGAACCTCGCCATCGGCTTCACCATCTCGACGCTCACTCAGAACCAGTTGCAGGCCATGCAGGCCTCGTTCTTCATGATGCTGCCCTCCATCCTGCTGTCGGGCTTCATGTTCCCGTTCCGCGGCATGCCGGTCTGGGCGCAGTGGATCGGCGAGACCCTTCCCGCGACGCATTTCATGAGGGTGGTGCGCGGCGTCATGCTGAAGGGCGCCGGCTTCGACGACATCTCGACCGAGCTCGCCGCGCTGCTCGCCATGCTGCTGATCGTCTCCCTCGTCGCGGTCAGCCGCTACAAGGTGACGCTCGATTAGCGCGAACGATCGACGACCAGCCGGAACGGGCTGGCGGCGGCGGGAGCGGTCTCAGCGGGATCGAGGACGGGTCAGTCGACGCAGCAACTCATGCTGCTTGCGGAGGGCGGTACGTCGAGAGCCGGATTTTCCGTGAAGAATCCGGCGGGATGAAGGGCGAAACCGGCGGTGATCACGGGCTGGACCGGGAAATCCTCGGGGCGTGGAATATGGTGCAGACCGAAGCTGTGCCAGACCACGACATCGGTATCGACCAGCGGGCGGTCCGAGGCCGTCCAGGCCGGCAATCCGTCGCCGCCGCTGCTCTGGTTGGGGTAGCGGCCGGCCGCGTAGATCTCGTCGGGATGGTAGGCGGTGACCCAGAGTTGCCGGGTCATGAAGGCCGCGCGACGGGAGACCATCGACTGGGGATGCGAGAAGGTCGGGATCGGGCTCAACGGCAGCAACTTGTAGGCCGTGGGCTGGCCCAGCCGGTTGCGGGCCTCCCCACTCTCGATCTTCCAGTAGCGGGCGGCGTTGAAGTCGACGTTGCGCTGCGCGCCCTGCTCGCTTGCCAGAACCGTCTCGCGCGTGGTGAAGGCATTGCCGTACGGATTGTCGTCGCCCATGGGCAACGCCACGGTATCGACCTCGACGACGCGGTTGCTCTCGCCGTCGACCGCCACGTCGAGACGCATGTTGAAGACGTGCTGATGGTAATGGGCATAGACGCCCGGCGACACGATCGTCCCATAGTCCGGCGCTTCGCCGGGCCGCAGGCCGGCGGTGTTCAGGATGCCGGTCGCCTTCATTTCGAAGTGGATCGAGCCGTCCTGGTGAAAGTACCAGAACGAGCCGTACTCGTAGTTGCCGATCGTCGAGATCGACGACACGACCAGCCGGCGGGCGCGCCTCACATCGACCTCGCCCGTGAACAGGTCGGTATGCTTCCACAGGATGCCGAAATCCTCCTCGTGCAGGCAAACCGCGCTCTCGATGCAGTAGGGATCGCCCTTGCTGTCGGCCAGCCAGGCGTCGAAGTAGCGGATGGCGCCGAGACAGTCGCAGCCCAGCGTCAGGGAATTGGCGAGCACGCCGATGCCGTACTCGCCGACATCGAAGGCATTCTTGCGAAAATGCCCGCCGCCGGGGTGTCCGTAGGGCACGACCATCTCGGACAACGCGGCCCGGTGCAGCACCGGCCGCAGCCGTCCATCGTCCTCGTAGCCGATCGCATGCAGCACCAGCCCTTCGCGGGCATTGAAGCCGACGCGGAAGCGCCATTTCTGCCAGCGCACCTCGTTGCCTTCGACGACGAAGCTCGGGCCGGCCGGCTGGACGATTTCCAGCGGCTTCACGTCATCGCGAAAGACGCTTCGATAGCGGGCGGCATAGTTGCGATCGAGCCTCGGGAGATCGGCCACGCCGTAGTCGTCGACACGCAGCACCTCGGCACGGTCGAGATCGACGACGGCACACAGCCCTTCGATGGGATGGGCATAGCCGTTGTCGTGCTTCTCGCTCCGGTACCAGCAGAAAGTATGCGAGAGCCGCCGGCCCTCTTCGTCCGGCAGCCCGTAATTGCCGGCCGACCAGGGGTCGACTTGCACGTTTTCGATGTCGGTAATGCCGCGCCGGGCCAGGGCCTCGCGGAAGCGGGGATCGGCCCGCGCGACCTCTCCGACCAGCGTGATGTCGTCGAGCAGGATGCGCGGCCGGACGCCGGGAACGTGCCGCCAGTCGACGACCTTGTCGGCGACGAGGTCCACCCGGGCCTCCCAGACCTTGCCGTTGGTGCGGTCGAAAGCGCAGACGAACGCCTCGCGCGGAAACGAAGCACCCGCCCGGAAGTCAGTCACGACGCTCTTGTCGGGCTCGTGCAGGCTCACCGTTTCGAACATCATGCCCGGCCCGAGATCGTGTGCCGCTCGCACGGCCGCCGACGCCCGGCGTATCTCGTGGGGGGTCAGTGGATCGAGCGGATGACCGGGGGCCGCGTGCGTCAGGGTCTGGGCGTTGGCATCGGGCATGTGGTCTTCCTCTCGACGGCATTGTCACGTTGACGATCGCAGATCGCAAGCAGCCCCGTTCCGAGTTGGGCCGCGGCGCCGCGGACGACGATGTTGCCCCGCAATTACCGCGCCGAGGGGCTGACCTGCGAAAGCAGTACCTTGACCCGCTTCCCGTATCGGCTTCCTCTGCCGCGGCATGTCCGCCCCCGCTATCGACTCGCCCGATACGCTGTCACGCTGGATTCCCTCTCGCACGGCGCGGGGGTTCTTCCTCGCCGTCGTCTCCGGCATCTTCTTCAACTTCCTCAACGCCTCGGTGAAGGAACTGGCGGGCGAGATGCCGCCGCTGTTCGTCGCGTGGGGCCGCTGGGCCGCCGGCATCGCCTTGATTGCGCCCTACCTGCTGTGGCGCGCCGGCCTCGCCGGCATGAAGACGCAGGACCTGAAACTCCACTGCTTCCGCGGCCTGTTCCACACGTCGGGCTATGCGCTGTGGTACGAGGCGGTGGTGTGGCTGCCACTCGCCACCATGGCGGCGCTGAGCTTCACCGGGCCGATCTTCGTCACCGTGGGCGCGGTGATCTTCCTGCGCGAGACCGTGCACTGGCGGCGCTGGCTGGCGGTCGGCATCGGTTTCGCCGGCATGCTGATCATCGTGCGGCCGGGCCTCGTCACGGTGAATCCCGGCATCATCTACATGCTCTGCGCCGTGCCGCTGATCGCGGGCTCCAACCTCGTGGCCAAGGTCGTGTCGGGCCGCGACAAGCCGGCGGTCGTCGTGCTGTGGCAGAGCGTGGTCGGTGCGATCTGCTTCACGCCGCTCGGTATCTGGTTCTGGCAGACGCCGACCGCGGACCAGCTCCTGCTGTTCCTGTCGGCCGGCTTCTTCGGGACGATGGGCTATTTCTTCATCACCTGGGCCTATCGCCTGCTCGACATTTCCGCCCTGCAACCCATCACCTTCCTCGGCATCGTCTGGGCCGCCTTGATGGACGTGGCGGTCTGGGGCAAGACCTCCGACATCTGGACGTTCGTGGGCGCCGCCGTCATCGTGGCCTCCACGACCTACATCGCCCACCGCGAGGCAAAAGCGGGGGCCGCCGCGGGAGGAAAGAAGACATGACGGATCGTCTGGCAGGCAAGGTTGCGCTCATCACCGGGGGCGCCTCGGGCCTCGGCGCCAATGCCGCAGAACTGATGGCCAAGGAAGGCGCCAGGGTCGTCGTCGCCGACGTCGCCGCCGACCGCGGCAAGGCCGTGGCCGACCGGCTGGGCTCGGCCGGTCATTTCGTGAAACTCGACGTCACCAGCGAAGACAACTGGAAGTCCGCCATCGCCGAGACCGTGACCAAGTTCGGCGCCATCCATGTGCTGCTGAACTCCGCCGGCATCGGCCTCAGCAAGACGGTCGAGGAGATCACGCTGGAGGAATGGCGCAAGGTCCACGCGATCGACCTCGACGGCGTGTTCCTGGGCTGCAAGCACGGCGTCGCGGAGATCAAGAAGCACACCCAGAAGCTCGGCGGCTCGGTGATCAACATCTCCTCGATCTCCGGCATCATCGCCGGTGCCAACATGGCGGCCTACAACTCGGCCAAGGCCGGCGTCCGCCTGCTCTCCAAGTCGGTGGCGCTGCACTGCGCCAAGTCCGGCTACAACATCCGCTGCAACTCGGTGCACCCGACCTTCATCGACACGCCGATCCTCGACAAGTATCGCGACCGCTTCGGCCAGGACCTGATGCAGCAGAAGCTGGGGAAGCAGGTTCCGATCGGCCGCCTCGGCCGGCCCGAGGAAGTGGGCTGGGCGATCGTCTTCCTCGCTTCCGACGAATCGAGCTTCATGACCGGCTCGGAAGTGATCATCGACGGTGGCATCTCGGCGATGTGAACCATCTGTCGTCCTGAGCGCAGCGAAGGACCTCGCATTGCGGTCAGGGAACGCCTACAGCCAGCGTGAGATCCTTCGCTGCGTTAAAGGGCGGGGATTACCCCGCCCGCGATGACATTGGGGCCAAAAATGCTTCTCAATCTCGACGGACGTAAGATCTATTTCGACCTCGCCGGGCCGCAGAATGCGCCGGCGGTCTGCTTCACCCATTCGCTGGCGGCGGATGGCGGCATGTGGACCGAGCAGCTGGTGCCGTTGCTGGCCGCCGGCTATCGCGTGCTGCGCCTCGACATGCGCGGTCATGGCGGCAGCCAGCCGGTCGAGGGCGACTACACGATGGACGAACTTGCGGGCGACGTGAAAGGTGCGCTCGACGTGCTGGGCATCTGGAAGGTCCATTACATCGGCCTGTCGATCGGCGGCATGATCGGCCAGGGCTTTGCGCTCGCCTATCCCGAGCGCCTGCACTCGCTCACGCTGTGCGACACCCATCCCTCCTCGCCCGACGATGCGGGCGGGCAGTGGGACCAGCGCAAGGCGGCGGTCCGCGCGAACGGCGTCAAGGCGCTGGCCGACGGCAACATGGAGCGATGGTTCACGACGGAGTTCAAGGACGCCAATCCGACCCGCTGGAAGGAGATCCATTCGACGATCTGCGGCACCTCGGACGCGGGCTTCCTGGGCTGTGCCGCGGCCATCCAGAACTTCGACTATCTCGACCGGCTGCCGACCATCAAGATCCCGACCCTGGTGATCTGCGGTGACGAGGATCCCGCCACGCCGCCGGATCGCAACAAGCTGATCGCGTCGAAGATCCCCGGCGCGCGCTACGAGGACATCGCCAAGGCACGCCACCTGCCCAACGTCGAGCGGCCCGAGCCGTTCAACCGCCTCATGATGAGCTTCCTCGGCCTGAACAGATAAACCCGGGTGTCATCCCGAGCGCAGCGAGGGATCCTTCACCTGTCACCGATAAAGACCCCTCGCCGTTGGCCCGGGACGACACGGAGTTAGAAATGGATTTCGCCTTTTCCGAAGACCAGCTCGCCATCAAGGACAGCGTCGCCAAGCTCTGCGCCGGCTTCGACGACAAGTACTGGCTGAAGAAGGACAAGGACGGCGGCTTTCCCGAGGATTTCTACCGCACGATGGCCGATGCCGGATGGCTGGGCATCGCCATGCCGGAGGAATATGGCGGATCCGGCCTCGGCATCACCGAGGCCTCGATCATGATGCAGGCGGTCGCCGAATCGGGCGCGGCGCTGCAGGGCGCCTCGGCGATCCATCTCAACGTGTTCGGACCCAACCCCATCGTGGTGTTCGGCACCGAGGAACAGAAGAAGCGCATCCTGCCCGACATCATCAAGGGCAAGGTCAAGGGCTGCTTCGCCGTCACCGAGCCCGATGCCGGCCTCAACACAACGGCGCTCGAGACCAAGGCCGAGCGCGACGGCAACGGCTATGTCGTCCACGGCAAGAAGACCTGGACCACGACGGCGCAGGTCGCCGACAAGATGCTGCTGATCGCCCGCACCACGCCCAAGGAAAAGTGCAAGCGGCCGACCGACGGGCTGTCGCTGTTCTACACCGACTTCGATCGCGGCAAGATCGAGGTGCGCGAGATCGAGAAGATGGGCCGCAAGGCGATCGACACCAATCAGGTGTTCATCGACGGCCTCAAGGTGCCGCTCGAGGATCGTATCGGCGAGGAGGGCAAGGGCTTCCACTACCTGCTGCACGGCCTCAATCCCGAGCGCATCCTGATCGCGGCCGAAGCGATCGGCATCGGCAAGGCCGCCCTCGCGCGCGCCACGCAATATGCCAAGGAGCGGGTCGTGTTCGGCCGGCCGATCGGCAAGAACCAGGCGATCCAGCACCCGCTGGCCGAGAGCTGGATGCAGCTCGAGTCGGCCAACCTCCTGACCTTCAAGGCGGCCTGGCTGTACGACAACGGCAAGGATTGCGGCGCCGAGGCCAATTCGGCCAAGTATCTCGGCGCCCGCACCGCCTACGACGCCTGCGAGCGCGCCATCCTGACCCATGGCGGCTACGGCTACGCCAAGGAGTTCCACGTCGAGCGCTTCCTGCGCGAGGTCATGATCGCCCGCATCGCACCGGTCAGCGAACAGCTCATCCTCTGCTACGTCGCCGAACGCGTGCTCGGACTGCCGAAGAGCTACTGATCGCTTCGGGGAATTGGGGCGAAACCGGAGCGGTCGCCGGACGATTGTATCGTTTGTATTGGCAACCGCCGGTCGATTCCGGACGTTTATTGGGTATCTGATCGCAACCCATTCCCCGGGAGCAGTCCATGACTCGCAACCAGTTCAACGCCGGCCTCGCGCTCGGCAGCGCCCTTCTCGTTGCGGGCATCGCAGCCTTTGCCCCGCCGATCCCACCGGCCTCGGCTCAGAGCCACGCCGAGCGGATCTGCCGGGAACAGGGGCTCAAACCGACCTCCGAGGGCTACGAATACTGCCTGTCGCAGGCGACACGCGCCCTCGAATGGGGCAAGCCGGAGATCGCCTACACGCTTGCCCGCGTGACGGCCGATGCTCGCGATGCCTGTCGCGACTATGGGTTGGTGCCGGCAACGTCCGGCTACAAGGCCTGCATGGATCGCGAAACCCATGCGCGTCGCCTGCTCGTCTTCACCGACGAGCCGCAGTACGACAAGGAAATTGCGACCCAGTAGTCACTGACCAGGTTGGTGACCGCAGAGCGGACCGGCCAGCAAAACCGGTGCTGGACCGGCCTGCCATTCCGACTGCGGTGCGCTAGGCTCGTTCCATGCAACCGCTTCCCGCTTCCGTCCTCCCCGCCGGCGTTCGCGCCCGCATCCTTCCCGGCATCAACGGTCTCGACATCCACGTGCTCGAGGCGGGCTTTGAAAAGAAGGGAAGCCCCGCGGTGATGCTGTTCCACGGCTTCCCCGAGGTCGCCTACAGCTGGCGCAAGGTGATGCCCGCGCTCGCCGCGGCCGGCTATCACGCCATTGCGCCGGACCTCCGCGGCTATGGCCGCACGACCGGCTGGGACGCCGACTTCGACGCCGACCAGATCGGCTTCCGCTTCACCAACCTGCTGCGCGACGCGATCGGCGTGCTCTACGCGCTGGGCCATCGCACCGCCGAGGCCGCGGTCGGCCACGATTTCGGCTCGTCGGTTGCCTCCTACGCCTCGCTGGTGCGGCCCGACATCTTCAGGCGCATGGTGCTGATGAGCGCGCCCTTCGCGGGCCCCTCGCCGGTGCCGTTCGACACCGACGGCACGCCCGCGCCCGCCAAGGGAACCGACATCCACGCCGCAATGGCGGCACTGCCGCGCCCGCGCAAGCATTACCAGTGGTACCAGTCGACCCGAGAAGCCAACGAGGAACAGTGGCATCCCAAGCAGGGCCTGCATAATTTCCTGCGCGCCTACTATCACTACAAGAGCGCCGACTGGAAGGCGAACAAGCCGTACGAGCTGAAGGGCTGGACCGCCGAGGAACTGGCGAAGATGCCGACCTACTACATCATGGACCTGGCCGAGGGCATGGCCGAGACGGTGGCCAAGCAGATGCCGAGCGCCGCCGAGATCGCGGCCGCCAAGTGGCTGACCGACGACGAACTCGCGGTCTATGTCGGCGAGTACGAACGCACCGGCTTCCAGGGCGGCCTCAACTGGTATCGCGCCCGCACCAGCGGCCGCGTGACGCCGGAGCTGGAGATCTTCACCGGCCGCACCATCGACCAGCCCTCGACCTTCATCTCGGGCAAGAGCGACTGGGGCAACTACCAGTCGCCCGGCGCGCTGGAGAAGATGCAGAAGAGCGCCTGCACCAACATGAAGGAGATCTACATGGTCGAGGGCGCCGGCCATTGGGTGCAGCAGGAGCAGGCCGCGGAAGTGAGCCGGCTGCTGCTGAAGTTCCTGAAGGAGAGCGCGGCCTGACCGCGCCGCGTCCGGTCGCGGCCCATGACGAGGCCACGATCCTCGCGCTCAACAACGCCCATGCCATCGAACTCTCCTGGCTCGCGCCCGAGCGGCTGAGCCAACTGCTGCGGCAGGCCTTTTACGCACGCTGCATCGGCGAAGGTGCCGCGTTCCTCATGGCGTTCGACGAGGGCGCCGACTACGACAGCCCCAACTATCTGTGGTTCCGCGAGCGCCATCGCCGCTTCGTCTATGTCGATCGCATCGTGGTCGATCCGGCGATGCGCAAGCGCGGGCTGGCGCACCGTCTCTATGAAGACCTTTTCCGCCATGCCGCCGACGCCGGGCACGATCATGTCGTCTGCGAGGTGAATTCCGATCCGCCCAATCCGGCCTCGGACGCGTTCCACGAGGCGCTCGGCTTCGTGGAAGTCGGCCACGCCGTCCTTCACGGCGGCGCCAAGACCGTCCGCTATCTCGCCCGTTCGTTCGTCCCGGCACCCTGACACGGGAGAGGCCCGGGCTAGGCTCCGAGAGCCTCGGCGAGATCCACGAAATCCGTAGCGAAGACGTCGAACCAGGGTTCGGGCGCGATGTCGGGCTGCACGCCCGGACCGAACTCCAGCGGGCGCGCCACGAACGCCGTGCGCATGCCGAAGGCGCGCGCTGCCTTCAGATCGTATTTGTGGCAGGCCACCATCATGATCTCATCCGGCCGGAAGCCCAGAAGATCGACCGCCAGCTGATAGACGGCCGGCGCGGGCTTGTAGCTCTGCGCGAGCTCCGCCGTCAGCACCGCGTCGAACGGCAGTCCCGCATGCTTGACCACGGCGACCATGGTCCTCATGCCGGCGTTGGAGAGCGTCGAGGTGACGAAACGCCGGCGCAGCCGCGCGAGCCCCTCCACACTGTCGGGCCAGGCATCGAGGCGACTCCAGACCTTGTTCAGTTCGTCGCGTTCGGCGGCAGTGAAGGTGGCCGAGAGTCCGTGCTGCTGCAGCAGGACGTCCAGCGTCTCGCGATAGATGCGATCCACCCGCAGCCACGGACGCTTTCCCGCGATGATCTCGTCGAGCACCGCACGATAGAGACCCCGCCAGTCGGCGGACAGGATGCCCCAGTCGACGGAAAGGCCCTTGGCGCGGTTTACCGCCTCGCCCATGCGCAGCAGCGGCCGGCAGAAATCGGCGCAGGTGCCCTGGACGTCGAAGGTTAGCGCCCGGACGGTCGCCAGTGATGCCGAAGCCGCCATGTCCCCGATCCTCTCCCCCTTGCCATTGCCCGAGCATCGCAGTCGAATTCGGCTGGCGTCAAACGACTGGCACGCGATAACGTCCTCGCGGCCGTCGCGCAGCATCGGCAACCACTCACGAGGATCCCGCCCTGACCGACGCGTCACCCGGCCCACTTTCCTTCAAGACGATTCGGGCCGCCGTGATGGCTGGGAAGGAGCCGCCGCCGCTGCCAGCCATCGCCCGCCTGAAGTCCTATCGCTGGTTTGTCGTCGGTACCGTGTGCATCGGCGCGTGCATGGGCCAGATCGACGCCAGCATGACGCAGGTGCTGCTGCCGCGGCTCGAAGTCGAGTTCGGCGCACGCCTCAGCAGCGTGAGCTGGGTCGCGGTCGCCTATCTGCTGGCCATGGCCTCGTTCACGCCGATCTTCGGGCGCCTGGCCGACATGTTCGGCCGCAAGCTTTTGTATCTCGGCGGGTTCCTGCTCTTCATCATCGGCTCGGGCCTGTGCGGCTTCGCCACCGACCTGCCGACGCTGATCTTCTTCCGCATCCTGCAGAGCGTCGGCGCCGCGCTCCTGACCTCGAACAGCATCGCCATCGTCGTGATGGCCACCGGCCCCGAGGAACACGGGCGCGGCCTCGGCCTGCAGTCGGCGGCCCAGGCGATCGGCCTGGGCGCAGGACCGGCCATCGGCGGCCTGATCCTCGATACGCTGGGCTGGCAGTGGGCCTTCTGGATCAACGTGCCGATGGGACTGATCGGCATCCTGCTGGGCTGGCTCACCCTTCCCCAGACCAAGTCGTTGCCCAGTACGAGCCGCTTCGACTGGTACGGCGCGCTCCTGATCGCGCCGGCGCTGACGGCGGTCGTGGCCGTGCTGAACGAGGGCCATGCGTGGGGGTTCACCTCGCCCGCGCTGATCGGCTGCCTGTTCCTCGGCATCCTGTGCCTGGTCCTGTTCGTGCGGGCGGAACGCCGCGCCACGGCCCCCCTGCTCGACCTGCACCTCCTGACCAAGCGCGCCTTCCTGCTGGGCAACGCGGCGAACTTCCTGTCCTACGCCGTGCTGTTCGGCGTGTTCTTCCTCATCCCCTTCGTCCTCGTGCGGATCTACGACGATTCGGCGCTGGCGGCGGGACTCCGCTTGTCGATCCTGCCCATCACGCTGGGACTTCTGGCCCCGGTCGGCGGTGCCCTCTACGACCGACTGGGCGCCCGCACTCCGACCTCGTGCGGCATGCTGATCTGCATCGCGAGCCTCGCGATGATCTATGCCTTCCTCGACGGCTCGGCCGAGAACCTGCCGCTGGTCACGCTCGCGCTCGCAATATTCGGCGTCGGACAGGGCCTGTTCATCTCGCCCAACACCAGCGCGATCATGTCGACCGCGCCGCCCGAACAGACGGGACAGGCAGGAAGCGTGCTGAACGTCGTGCGCCTGATCGGCATGAGCACCGGCATCGCCGGCGCCTCGACCCTGTTCGCCCTGGGCCTCGGCCGGGCCGACGGCAGTACGCTCGGCCTGCCCACGGCGTCGCTGGTGGCCGCGAGCCGGGACGTCATCCTGCTGCTGGGCGGTCTGGCGGCCCTCGCCGGCCTGATATCGTTGCTGCGCCCCGCGCCACCCCAGGCTCCGCGCACGGACGCGGCGCGCTACGTGAGCGAGTAGACCGTCGCCGCCACGAGCGCCGCGGCAAGCGAGAGGTTGGCGCGCCGCGACCATTCGGGATCGCGCAGGACCTGCGCGAGGGCTGCCCCCGCGGCCAGCCACGCGGCGTGGATCAGCACCACCATGCCGGACAGAACCGCGATCTTGAGGGACGGTGCGAGGGGCGAGCCGGTGAACACCGCCGCGATGGCGACATAGGCCTTGGGATTGGCGAGGGCCAGCAGGAGACCGCCGCCGAAAGACGGCGCATCGCGCGACGCGTCATGCATTGCGAGCGGCGGTGCCGTCGCGATCCGGACGGCGAGATAGAGGATGTATCCGACCGATGCGACGAGCAGGACGGGCGCGATCCGCGGCAGCGCCAGCAGCATGGCCACCACGCCCGTCGCCACCGCGACCAGGACGAGAACGGTGCCCGCAATCAGCCCCGATGTGTAGGCGATCGACCGTCGCAGACCGAACGCCGCCCCAACGGCCGTGACGCTGATCGTCGAGGGACCGGGGCTGCCCATGACGAGGAGAGAGGCCACGAGGAGCGACAGCAGCATGCGCCGAGCCTAGGGCCCGCCCGGCCTCGCCGTATTGAACGTTCGTGCGATGCCTACGCCATCCGCCAGCGCGCCGCTTCCGCGGGATCGACGGTGCAGGCGGCCGCGACCAGCGCCGCCGTGAGCAGCGTGGCCTGCCGCAACTCCGATTGCGCCACCTTGTCCCGCGTATCGGCCGGCGTCAGCACGACCCGTAGATGCGCGTTGGGATCGTCGAAGCCCGCCACGAGACGGATGGCCGGAACGCCGCCCGCAGCAAAGTTCGCGTGGTCGGAATTGGTCATCAGCGGCCGCACGGTACGCAGGGATTGACCGTTGGCTTCCGCCACCCCCAGCAGGAACGGCTCGACGCCGGCATAGCCGCTGGTGAGGGCCGCGAGGTTCGGACTGCCCGCCACCGAATCGAGATTGACGTTCAGCGCGATCTTCGCGCGCTCGGCCTCGCTCAGCGCCTTCACATATTGCGCCGAGCCGGTCAGCGCCCATTCCTCGACACTGAAGAACATGACGCGCAATCCCCGCCGCCACTTCGCCACTTCCGGCGACAAAGCGCGCGCCACCGCCAGCACGGCGGCGAGGCCGGTCCCGTTGTCCATCGCGCTCTCGGCGAGGTCGTGACCGTCGACATGCGCCGACAGCACCACCCATTCGTCGGTCTGGCCGGGATAGTCGTAGACCAGCGTCTCGGTCTCGGCCGGCCCCTCCGCGGTCTCGATGGCGATCGTGACGGTGGGAAAGCCGGTCGAACGGCGCGCCAGCTTCGCCGCCGTCTCCGGCGAAATGCCCAGCGCAGGAATGCCCTCGCCCGTGTCGCGGCCCGAGGAGCCCGCCACCACGTGACCGGCCAGCGGCCCACCGATCAGGAAGCCCACGGCGCCGTTCGCGCGCGCCATGTCGTACTTGCGGCGGCGATGGATGGTGCCGGCCGCGAACATCAGCTCGTGCCGCACCAGCACGATGCGCCCGGCAATCTCGGCCTTGTGCGCCTCGAACTCTTCGGGTGTGCCACGTCCGAGGTCGATCACCTCAGCCGTCAGCCCGGGCGTCGCGATGGTGCGGACCAGCGGATGGCAGGGCGCGAAGGTACCGCCGGCCAGTTTCAGCGTGGCCGACTTCGCCTGCCAGCCATTGTAGGGCACCGGGATCGACCGCCCGGAATTGGCCGGTGAGGCCGCGCGGACGCGCTCGCGCAGCAGCGCGAAGGCCCGCTTCTCGCTTTCCGTGCCCGAAAGACGTCCTCCGCAGTCGCAGATGTCGTTGAAGTCGCGCCACAGCGCCTCGTCGGCCGCGAGGCGGCCCATCAGTCCCGCGTCGAGACGCATGGCTTACCCTTTCAACTTGTCGTCGAGCATGTCGAGGAACGCCGCGGCGAGCACCGACGGCTCGCGGTCGCGGCGATGGAAGGCACCGATCTCGTAGGTGACGGCCGGCTCGAACGGCCGCGCCACCAGCCCGAGATGCTCGAAGCCGCGCGCCGACAGCGGATCGACGATCGACCAGCCGGTGCCCGCCGCCACCAGACCGCAGAGCGTGGCGAAGAACTCCGCCTCGACCACGGCATTGAGGGACACGCCGGCCGCCGAGAAGACGCCGCGGATGCGATTGGGCACCTGGTGCGACCGCGCCGGCATCACCATCGGATGCGGCGCGAGCAGTTGCGGCGTCAGCAGCTTGCTGGCGGCGAGCGGATGGCGCGGCGGCAGGATCGCGACGCAGCGCATCCCGTAGCGCCGGACCTCGACCTGGCTCTCGTCGATCGGCAGTTCGGCGATGCCGATGTCGAACCCCTCACTAGGCAGGAGCTGGCTTACGACGTCGGAATGGCGCGAGATCAGGCGCACCGAGACGCCCGGCCGCTCGGCCAGGAACTTCGCCACGAGATTGGGCAGCAGCGAGATTGCGGCCGAGGGATGGCTGGCGATCACCAGCCGGCCCGACTGGCCCTCGCGGATCTGCGCCGTCGCGGCCTGCAGCCGGTCGACCTCGCCCAGCACGCGGCTTGCTTCGGCATAGAACAGCACGCCCTCGGGCGTGGGCTTGAGCCGGCCGTTGGCGCGCTCGAACAGCGGGAAGCCGACCGTTTCCTCGAGTCGGGCGATCTGCGTGCTGACCGCCGGCTGGGTCACGCCCATGGCGCCCGCGGCGGCGGTCATGGAGCGGTGGTCGACCACCGCCCGGAAGGCTTCGAGGAGCTTGACGTCCATACGCTATAAACAGCCGTTATTGATCATTTGTGCAATTCCTTAGGACTCTACTAGCAAAACCCCTGCCGATCCGGCAGTCTCTCGTGGAGCGGCATAGGAATTGCTTATGGAGTGACATGAGCAGCGCGGCCCCCCTCATCCTCGCAGACGGCATCACCAAGCGCTTCGGCGCCAACCAGGTACTGACCCGCGTGTCGCTGGACGTTTCCGAGCGCGACGTGGTCTGCGTCGTGGGCCCGTCGGGTTCGGGAAAGACCACGCTGCTGCGCTGCCTCGCCCTGCTCGAAGAGCCGAGCGAGGGCCGCGTCGTAATGCAGGGCGTGCCCATTTCGACGCCGGCACCGAACAAGCAGGTCAAGGCGGCCGGGCGCGCCGTGCGGTCCGACATCGGCATGGTGTTCCAGCACTTCAATCTGTGGCCGCACATGTCGGTGCTGCAGAACCTGATCGAAGCGCCGATACGCGTGAAGAAGATGCCCAGGGATCAGGCAGTCGCCATCGCCGAGGCCCTCCTGAAAAAGGTCGACCTGTCCGACAAGCGCGACGCCTATCCCGCGCGCCTCTCCGGCGGCCAGCAGCAGCGCGTGGCAATTGCCCGCGCGCTCGCCATGTCGCCCAAGGTCCTGCTCTTCGACGAGGCAACCAGCGCGCTCGATCCCGAGCTGCGCCGCGAGGTCCTCGCGGTCATGCGCCAACTCGCCCGCGAGGGCATGACCATGCTGGTCGTCACTCACGAGATGGGATTCGCGCGTCATGTCGGCACGCGCACCGTGTTCATGGATCGCGGCGAGATCGTCGAGGCGGCGCCGGGATCTGCGTTCTTCGACGCACCGCAGACGGAGCGCGCCAAGCGCTTCCTGCAGCAGTTCGAGGATGAGTAACGGGGAAGGCTAAACAAGGAGGCTTGTCATGGGTGTAGCAAGGATTTTGGGAGCGCTCGCGTTGGCGGGCACGGTTGGCGCCTTTTCGATCACGGGCGCCGAGGCACAGCAGACGCAGTCGCGTCTCTACGAGGTGACCAAGAGCAAGAAGCTCCGGGTCTGCCAGTTTCCGCTCTACTATTCGATCTCGTTCCGCAATTCCAAGACGGGCGAGATCGAGGGCATCGATGCCGACCTGGCGAAGGAATTCGCCAAGGAACTCGACGCCAAGCTCGAGATCGTCGAATCGAGCTTCGGCTCGTTCATCGCCGACCTTCAGGCCGGCAAGTGCGAGATCGGCATGTTCGGCGTCGGCGCCACGATGAAGCGCGGCCAGGCCGTCGAATTCTCGAAACCCTACCTGCTGACCAACCTCTATGCGGTCACGCGCAAGGACAGCAAGATCAAGGAGTGGAAGGACATCGACCAGAAGGGCGTCAAGGCCGCCGTCTCCCTGGGCAGCTACATGGAGCCCTTCATGAAGGGCTATGTGAAGAACGCCGAGGTGGTGTCGGTGGCGCCGCCCAACACGCGCGAGGCCGAGCTGGTCGCACAGCGCGTCGACGTCATCATCACCGACTTCCCGACCGCCATCAAAGTGACCGACGAGTTCGACTGGGCGACCTACATCCTGCCCAACGAGAAGCTCGCCATCACGCCGTACGCCTATGTCGTGCCGCAGGGCGACCAGATCTGGCTGAACTACGTCAACCTGTTCGTCGACACGATCAAGCTCGACGGCAGGCTGCTGAAGTACGCCAAGAAGCACAAGCTCGACCCGATCGTCGCGCCGTAATCAAGCTTGCCTCCCCCGTCAGCGGGGGAGGTGTCAGCGTCTTACGCTGACGGAGGGGTCATGACCCCTCCGTCGCCGCAAGCGGCGCCACCTCCCCATTTGAATGGGGAGGAAAAGTGAGGAGTGGATGTTCAAATACCAATTCCGCTGGGACACGGTCTGGGGAAGCTTCGACTTCCTGATGGGCGGACTGCAGATGACGCTCGTCATCTCGGCCATCACCCTGGTGCTGGCGATGCTCGGCGGGCTGATCATCGCCCTGCTCGACATGTCGCGCTTCCGCGTGCTGCGCTGGATCGGCATCTCGATCGGCGAGGTGGTGCGCAACACGCCGATCCTGGTCCAGCTCCTGTGGGTCTACTACGTGCTGCCGATCGTGTTCGGCGTGCGCATCGAGGCGCTGGTCGCGCTGATCATCGGCCTCGCCCTCTACCAGGCCTCCTTCATCTCCGAGGTCTACCGCTCGGGCATCCAGAGCGTGCCCAAGGGCCATCGCGAAGCGGCCCAGGTGCTGGGTCTGACGCCGTTCCAGTCGTTCAACCGCATCGTGCTGCCGCAGGCGATCCGCATGACCCTGCCGCCGCTCGCCTCCAACTTCGTGCAGCTCATCAAGTTCTCCTCGCTGGGCGCGGTCATCTCGGTGAGCGAGATCACGCGGCGCGGCATGGAGCTCTCGGCGACGAACTTCCGGCCGCTCGAGACCTTCACCTTCATCGCCGTGGTCTACTTCTTCATCTGCTGGCCGCTCGCGATGGCCATCCGCTTCTGGGAACGCAGGCTGCAGGCGCGCTGATGTCATCCAAAGTCCGTACCGAACTGGCGCGCAGGGTCGAGGGCTCGCTCGACCGTCTCATCGAGGTGACGCAGCGGTTGGTGGCCGTCGCCTCGCCCAATCCGCCGAGCGACACGTTCGACGTCGCGCAGGTCGCCGAAGCGCTGTTGCGCGAGATCCCCGGCATCGAGATCGAGCGGGTCGAGCCCGAGCCGCGCATCGTCTCGCTGATCGGCCGCATCCGCGGCCGCGCGCCGGGCCGCCGCCTGATCTTCAACGGCCATCTCGATACCTTCCCGCTGCTCGAGAACCTGCCGTGGACCGTGCCGCCGCTGGGCGGTGTGCTGAAGGACGGCAAGCTCTACGGTCGTGGCGTCTGCGACATGAAGGGCGGCATCGCCTGCTCGCTGCTCGCGGCTTTGCTGCTGGCCGAGAATCGCGATGCCTGGGCCGGCGAGATCGTGCTGACCCTGGCCGGCGACGAGGAGAACATGGGCTCGCTGGGGTCGGGCTACCTCCTGAAGCATTTCCCGCACGCCGCCGGCGACGCCAATATCTGCGGCGACGTCGGCTCGCCCAAAGTCGTGCGCTTCGGCGAGAAGGGCCTGATGTGGGTCGAGGTCGAGGCCACCGGATCCCCGGCGCACGGCGCGCACGTCCACAGGGGCACCAACGCCATCGACCGGCTGCGCACCGCGCTCAACTGCCTGAAGCAGCTCGAGGACGTCCCCTTCCAGTCGCCCCCGGTCGTCACCGCGGCGATCGGCAAGGCCAAGCCCATTTCCGAACCGCTCTCCGGCGCCGGCGAGGCCGACACGCTGTCGCGGGTCACGGTCAACATCGGCACGATCGAGGGCGGCACCTCGCCCAACCTGGTGCCCACGCACGCCATCGCACGCGCCGACATCCGGCTCCCCGTGGGCATCACGACCGACGTGCTCGCGGCCAAGCTCGACGAGTGGCTGGCGCCGCTCGAGGGCGTGAGCTGGAAGGCGATCCGCCGTTTCGAGCCCTCCTTCACCGACCCCGGCCACGAGATCGTGACGCGCACCGCCCGGGTTGCCGCCGAGGTGCTGGGCGAGACGCCAGCCGTGAACATGCGCGTCGGCGGCTCGGACTCGCGCTGGTATCGCATGTTCGACGTGCCGACCGTGGTGCTCGGCCTGACGCCGTTCAACATGGGCGGGGCCGACGAGCATGTTCTGGTCGACGAGCTGCTGGCCGTCGCCAGGATCCACACATTGGTGGCCTACGATTTCCTCTCCGCGGAGCCCTGACATGGACCGTCTGTCCGACGACGAGCTGTTCACCCTGCCCATGACCTTCATGGGCGTGCCCTACGGCCGCCCCGGCCCGGCCAACAAGGCCGCCATCCTCGGCATCCCGTTCGACTGCGGCACCAACATGCGCATCGGCGCGCGCGGCGGCCCCGATTCGGTGCGCCAGCAGTCGCAGCTCATGCGGCGCTTCAATCCGACCAACGCCGACTTCGATCCCGCGCTTGCCCTGGGCCTGGTCGATTGCGGCAACGTCAAGCTGACACCGTCGAAGATCGTCGATGCGTTCGAGCGGATCGAACAGGCCGCCGACCGGATCGTCGAGGCCGGCGCCGTGCCGATCACCATCGGCGGCGACGGCTCGGTCACCGTCCCGGTCGCGCGCGCCGTCGGCAAGAAGTACCCGAAGATGGCGGCGCTCCACATCGATTCGCACACCGATTCCTACCCGTATGGCTCGGACGAGAAGTACAACTCCGCTACCCAGTTCACGCATGTCGCCGAGGAAGGCCTCGTCGATCCGGAATTCTCCTGGCATGTCGGCATCCGCAGCACGACCTACGCGCAGGGCGTCGTGCCGCGCGCCATGAGCCTCGGCTACAAGGTCGTCTCGATCGACGAGCTGATCCGCGGCGGCTTCGCCCAGCGCATGGCCGAGTTCCGCGACAAGGTCGGCAAGCGTCCGGTCTATCTCTGCTTCGACATGGACGTGTTCGATCCGTCCTGCGCGCCGGGCGTCTGCACCCCCTCCTGGGGCGGCCTCAGCGCGCGCGAAGGCATCGACCTGCTGCGCTGCCTCACCGACCTCAACATCGTGGCCGTCGACGTGAACACGGTCAGTCCGCCGCAGGACGTGAACGGCATGGCCGCCCATCTCTGCTCGCACGTGATCTACGAAACGCTGGTCCTGCTCTGCCGGCAGATGGGACTGGCCGACGCGAAGTGAGTCAGCGCAGGTACTTGGCGAAGAACGCCCTCGTCCGTGCCTCAGCGTCAGGAGCGGCGGCGGGGTCGTAGGCGAGATGGTGCTGCTTGCCCGCGGCGCCCGGCACGTTGCGGTCGGCGGACCTGGAATCGAAGCTGTGATAGGCGTTGGGATAGTAGACCGCGTCGACGATCCCGGTGCGCGACAGGCTCGACACCAGCGACCGGCAGCGATCGGCCGGCGTCCAGTCGTCCTTGTCGCCGGCCAGCAGGAGGACCGGCACATCGACGCCGCCGTCGAACTGCGGGTTACAACCCGGATAGTAGGCGACGCCCGCGGCGAGACCCCGCTGCGCCAGCCCGAAATTCCTCTGCGTGGAGCGCAGCACCGTCGAGCCGCCATGGCTGTGGCCGATGATGCCGATCTTGCCCTTCACTACGTCCGGTCGCGTTGCGAGATAGTCGAGCGCGCCGGCAATGTCTGCCACGCGCATGTTGGGCGTCACGAGGCCCGGTGTCGTGCACACCGCCTTGGTGCCGCGCGGACCGAAGGAGTCCGGCGCCAGGACGAGATAGCCCCAGCCCACGAGCAGCTTGCCCCAGACGTCGGTGTGCGCATTCGTGCCGGCGCAGCTATGGGCCAGGATGATCGCGGGGAAAGGGCCGTTGCCGGAAGGCTTGTAGACCCAGCCCTTCACCTCGGGGCCCGCCTGGCTGCTGCCGACGGTGACGCTGGGGAAACCGACGGACTGAGCGGCGGCGGGACCGGCAAACAGCAGGACGAACAGGATCACGACCCAGCGTTTCATGGCACACCATAGATCGAGATGGGAGCGGCGAGGCCGCGCAGTTCGTGCTCACCCAGCGGTACGAGCGGCCGGTCCAGAAGGCGCATCACGGGCTCCGTAATGACGATGGAGCGCCCTACCGACTTGCTGAACGCCTCGACGCGGCTGGCGGCGTTGACGGCCCGACCGATGACCGTGAAATCAAGCCGCTCGGGCGCACCGACATTGCCGAAGAACACTTCGCCATCGTGCAGGGCGATCCCGGTTCGCAAGGGTCGCCAGCCGGGGATATCCGCGAAAGCCTGCGGATCGCCATTGAGGCGCTCTATCGCCTGAAGCGCGCTCTCCGCCGCCGCCAGCGCCGCCGCGGCTGTGGCCCTTTGATCGGCAAACGCCGAATAGGGAAACACCGCCAGGAGCCCGTCGCCGATGAACTTCAGCACCTCGCCGTCATGCGCCAGGACCGCGCCGGCGAGACACTCGAAGTAGCCGTTCAGCAGGGCGATCATGTCGGGGCCGTCGAGACGGTCGGCGAGATCGGTGAAGCCGCGCAGGTCCGATGCCCAGATGATGGCCCGGATCGGCTCGCCGGCACCGCGCTTGATCGAGCCGCGCAGCACCCGCCCGCCGGCGGCCGCGCCGAGATAGGTGTCCAGGACATTGGCGGCGATCCTGAGGGCAATGTGCCGCTCGACGTGAAGCGCGGCCAGCCGCAGGAGCCGCGTGAGCTCCCCGAACTGGGCTTCGGAGAAGCCACCGGCGCGCTTCGTCGCCACCGTCGCGGCGTTGTGATAGGCGCCGCCCGCGCGCAAGGGGATGGCGGCATAGTCGACGTAGCCCTGCAGCGCCAGTTCGGCCATCAGCGGGTAGCGCTGTGCGGCATCGCCGGTCCGGCCCCTGAAAGCCTCGCCCTTCTCGATCACGTGGAACAGCGGATTGCGCCGGTAGGCATCGTTGGCCAGCGCCGCCTCGGCCACCCTGACCTCGTCGCACAGCCCGTCGACGCGGTTCCAGTTCCAGCCAAAGCCATAGAGCTGGGGATGCAGCGTCCCGACATGCAGGCTGGCCCGATCGAGCGGCAGGCCCGCCGCGACGAGGCGCCAGCACAACTGCTCGAAGAAGGGCAGGACATCCTCTTCGCCGAGCGCGTCGGTCAACAGCCAGCTTTCGACATCGGCGATGGACGAAGTTCCGGCCGCCACGGCCGGGCCGCCGTCTGTCCTGCGGTGCAGGGAGACCGAGGCGGGATAAGTCCGCGGCGCAGGATCGGGACGGGCCACCGGCATGACGCGTGATCTTCCCACCGGCCCGGCGGGAGCGCCATTGGGAAGATGGCGCGCGCCCTGCCCGCCAGGTCGTGAGCAGCGAGGATACCCGGTCGAGCGAGAGCGGCGCCTCGTCGAGCAAAGCCGAGATCGCGGCCTCCTCCCAGCCGCCTCCGTCGGCGGCGAGCTTGGGCCGGTCCGACAGCCGATGCTCCAGGACGAAACGTGCCATCATCATGCGCCGCGCATCGCCGCCAAACGACACTATTTGCCGTCGGCAACGCATCGCGTGACGGGCGGCGGCCCCTTCGACGTTACTCCGGTTCGATACCTGCCAGCTTGGCCACTTCCTTCCAGGTCACCAGCTCGTTCCTGATGCGCTGGGCGAAGGCATCGGGCGACTCGCCGCCGGGCAGGCTCGACAGGTCGCGGATCTTGGCCTGCATCTCGGGCTCGGCAAGGACCGCCACCACATCGTCGCGCATGCGGTTGGCGAGCGCGGGCGACATCTTGCCCGGCCCGAACAGCGAGAACCAGGCGAGCGTGTCGACGCCCGGCACGCCGGCCTCCGCCATGGTCGGAATGTCCTCGAGACCCGGCAAGCGCTTGTTGCCGCTCACCGCCAGCATGCGCAAGGTGCCGGCGCGATGATGCGCCATCACCGTGAGCGGGCTGGTCAGGCCGACCGGGATATGGCCGCCGGCCAGTTCCTGCATCATGGGGGCCGCGCCCTTGTAGGCCACGTTCTCGATCTTCAGGCCGCTCTTCACCCGGAACAGCTCGCCCACCATGCGGGTCGTATTCTCGGTGCTGCCGAACTGGTACTTGCCCGGATTGGCCCGCGCCGCGGTCATGAACTTTTCCATCGTGTCCATGCCGGCCTTGGGCGAGCCGACCAGCGCGATCGCGCCCTGGACCAGCGGCGTGACCGGCGTGAAGTCGCGTTCGGTGTCGTAGGGAAGCACCTTCGTGGTGAAGGGATTGATCGTGTGGGCGCTGGTCGTGACCAGCAGCGTGTAGCCGTCGGGGGGAGACTTGGCGACGATCTCGCTGCCCAGGATGCCGCTCGCCCCGCCCTTGTTGTCGATGATGACAGTCTGCTTCCAGCGATCCGCCAGGCGCGGGATCACCAACCGTGCCACCAGGTCGGTACCGCCGCCCGCCGGATAGGGAACCACTACGCGAACCTGCCTGGTGGGAAACTCCTGGGCGCGAACCACCGCCGGCGCCAAGCCAAGCGCCACTCCTGCCGCCACCAATCCACGGCGCGTCATGCCAGACATGCAATCCTCCCGTTCCATTTCCTTGGCCACAGACTAGGGTTCTTTCGGGAGGAAACAAACATGTTCGACCTGGTCATCAAGGATGCGGAAATCCACGACGGCTCGGGGGCCAAGCCGGTCCACGGCGACCTCGGCGTGCGGGATGGGAAAATCGCCGCCATCGGGCCGAATCTCGGCGCAGCCCGGGAAACCGTAAAGGCCGACGGGCTCGCACTGGCTCCGGGCATCATCGACGGCCACACCCACTACGACGCGCAGATCACCTGGGACCCGTTCGTCGATCCCTCGCCGGCGCTGGGCGTCACCACGGCGATCCTGGGCAATTGCGGCTTCACGATCGCGCCCTGCAAGCCGGCCGACCGCGACCTCACCATGCGCCATCTCACCCATGTCGAGGGCATGTCGCTCGACGCGCTGCGCGCCGGCATCAACTGGGGCTTCGAGAGCTTCCCGCAATATCTCGACATGCTGGAAAAGAACGGCGTCGGCCCCAACGTCGCCTGCTTCGCCGGCCACTCGGCCATCCGCACCTTCGTGATGGGCACCGACGCGACCGAGCGCGCCGCCACCGACGAGGAGATCGCCAGGATGGTGGCTCTCGTGCGCGAAGGCATGGCCGCCGGCGCCGTGGGCTTTGCCTCCTCCACCGCCGAGGCGCACAACGGCGAGGGCGGCACGCCCATGCCGTCGCGCCTGGCCGACGATCGCGAGCTGCGCGCCCTGGTCCGTGCCATGGGCGACAGCGGGCGTGGCGTCTACATGCTGACCAAGGGCAGCAAGACCTCCATTCCCTATCTCGAGGAGCTGGCCGTCGAGGCGCGGCGCCCCGTCGTGATCGCCGCCCTCTTCCATTCCAACACCAATCCCACGGCGGCCTTCACCACCCTCGACCAGGTGAACGCGGCGCGTGGGCGCGGGCGCCAGCTGGTGGCGCAGACGTCGTGCTGCCCGCTCAGCATGGATTTTACCTTCAAGAGCCCCTACCTCTTCGAGAGCATGGAGTCGTGGAAGCCCGCCATGGCGGCGCACGGCGACGAGGCCCTGAAGAAAATCTATCGCGACCCGTCGTGGCGCGGTGCGGTCAAGCGCGAGATCGAGGCGGCGCGCGGTCGGCTGGTGTTCAACGGCGAATGGGACAAGCTGTTCATCGTCGAGACCGCCAAGCCCGAGAACCGCAAGCTGGAAGGCGCCACGCTGGCCCAGCTCGCCGCGGCCGCTGGCAAGGAGCCGCTCGACTTCATCCTCGACTTCGCGCTGTCGGAGGATCTCGACACCCAGTTCGTGGCCCAGCTCCTGCACAACGACGAGAAGGCCGTCGGAAAAATTCTCGCCGACCCCAACACCCACATCTCCTTGAGCGATGCCGGCGCCCATCTCACCTTCTTCTGCGACGCGGGCTTCGGCCTTCACCTGATGGGCCACTGGAGCCGCGATCTCGGCGTGCTCGACCTGCCGAACGCGGTGCATCGTTTGACCGGCCAGCCGGCCAAGCTGTTCGGCATCCAGGATCGCGGCTTCCTGCGCGAGGGTCTGGCCGCAGATCTGATGCTGTTCGATCCGAAGACGGTGGCGCGCGGCCCCAAGCGCCGGGCATACGACCTGCCGGCGGGCGCGGCGCGACTGACCGCGGGCGCGATCGGCCTGCACGGCGTCTGGATCAACGGCGCCAGGGCCGCCGACGAGAAGGGCTTCTGCGCCGACCCGGCCTCTCGGCCGGGCAAGGTCCTGCGTTCGTTCGTGGCCTAGCTAGGAGCGCGTGCGCAGATAGACCACGACGGCGCGACCGGACAGGTAGGTCGCGCCGAAGCCGGCGAGGCTGGTGGCATACGGCACCCAGGCCGAGGCCGGGGCGGCGACCAGCGGCGCGAATATGGCGACGGCCATCGCGGCGGCGATGACCAGGGTGACGAGCATCCCGTCGCGCGCGCCGGGCAGTCGCGTCAGCCCGTAATTGTCGACGTCGGCCTTCAGGAAAAAGCCGCGCACGAGGCCCAGCGCAAGACCGGCAACCATTGCCGAGCGCAGCAGCCACGGCTCGCGATTCTCCGGCGTCACGAACCCCATCATGATGTAGGCGCAAATGAAGGCCAGGACCGGTGGCACGAGCAGCAGGCTTCTCGACCGCGCCCGCCCCTGCCATTCCGGTACGGACACGTAAAGGCACGCGCCCATGACGGCGACTGCCAGCAAATGCAGAAGATTCAGAGCTCACTCCCCCAGTCCAGGACTCCCCCAAGCCCACGATCCTAGGTAGCTCAGGGCGCGGAGCGTGTCACGGCCACCGCTTCACCCGACGCGCGGCCGCGCCCAGCGCGGCGTCCAGTTCACCGTCACCACGTTCCTGCCTCGGCTCGGCGAAGCTCACCATGTTTACGTCGAGCGCTCCCAATCGAACGGCGAAGGTCGCGTAGGAAGTGTGGATTGGCCCGTCATGGGCATTGGCGAGATCGTAGCTCCAGGCACCGGCGTGCCAGAAATTGCCGCCGCCGCGCGGCGTCGGACGGACGAAGGTGCCAAGCCCGTAATGGGCACCACCGCCCACCTGCTTGCCCTCCGGCGACATCATCCAGGCCCGTGCGCGCGGGCCGAGCGCAGGATTCTTCGGCGCGAAGGCCTCGTAGAAGCGCCCGTATTGGGCAAGCGGCATCTTCCAGCCGCCATAACTCGACAGGATGCGCCACGCCGGATCGAGCCTCGCGTCGCGCGCGCCGAGCGGTGCCAGGACCGCATCCCTGCAATAGCGTTCATAGGATTGGCCGGCCGCCTCCTCGACGATGGCGCCCAGCATCAGGTAACCGGCGTTCGAGTATTCGAAGCGCTCGCCCGGCCCATAGGCGAGCGGGCGAGCGAACAGCCAGCGCAGCTGCTCATCGAAGGCCGTCCGGCCGCCTGAATTGCGGCGCAGCCAGCGCGCCATGTCCTCGCCTCCGCCGGGGCCGAAGCCCGCCCGGTGAACCAGCAGTTCAGAGACGGTCACCTGCAGGAGGCGCGGATCGACCGGCCGCCCGGTGCGCGACAGGGTCCGCGCCAGGGCCTGCGATACCGGCGTCTCGAAGGCCAGAGTCCCGCGTTCGACCAACGTCGCAATACAGACGCCCGTTATCGCCTTCGACAGGCTGGCAAGAGGTACCGCGGCGCCGGGAAGGAGGCGGCCCGCCTCGGCCTCGCGCACGGGCTGGCCTGCGCGCATCACCACCAAACTGCCGCGCGTGCGCTGGGTCTTCTCCATCCAGCCGCGCCAGGCCTGCTCGATTTCCTCGACGCCCTGGGCGCGCGACGCTCCGGCAGGCCAGGCGAGGAGCAGGCCGGCCGCGAGGATCGCCACGCCGCACCGGATCACGGCAGGGCCCGCCGCCGGGCCACCTCCACCAGGGCCTTCGAACTGTCGCCGGGGGAGGCCTTGTTGCGCTTCACCTGGCCGCACTTCAGGCAGCGATGCACGACGATATAGCGGCCGCGCGCCTGCTCGATGGCGATCGGCTCCATCAGCCCGCCGCACTCCGCCGCGCGGTCGCCGGGATTTTCGTCGACATGCTTGCTGCACAGGCAGCTGGGGCAGTGGTTGGTGAAGCCGTTGCCCTCGACCGCGGTGCCGCAGCGCTCGCAGGTGAAGTTTTCGATGTTGCGCGTGAAGAGACGGGCCATCGCAACAGTTTCGCATCGGGGCGGCACTCGCGCCATATGGCGGGTCGATGCAGGCTCGCGACGCCCGGTGTCTTCAGAGGTTGAAAAAGCCGGCCAGCTTGCGAGGATGCCGTACTTGTCCGCTCGAAGCACGGTGCTCCATGAAGTTCTCGCTCGCTACCGTCGCTCTCGTGCTCGCCCTGGCTGGTACTCAGCCCGCGGACGCTCAACCCTTCCCGCGCCCGCCCGCCGCGCCGGACTCGCGACCGGACCTGGTGATCACCCAGGTCGACGTCAGCGCCAGCCGCGTCGTGGTCGGCGAGACGTTCAAATATACGGTGACCGCCAAGAACATCGGATTGCTGGCCTGCAACCGCTTCAAGATGTGGCTTCTGTTCCCCAGCCAGACCGAGCTGGCGCGTGTGGATCACGACACCAATCTTGACTGCGATCGCGAGGTTTGCACCGCGCCGCCCTGGTTCCTGTTGTTGCCGCAGCACTCGGTCACGGCCACCTACACCGTCAGGGCCGTCACCCCGGGCCAGCAGCTCACCGCAACCGCACAGGTGGACCCGGGTAACGTCTGCCGCGAGTCTAGCGAAAGCAACAACAACGGCACCAGCCCGCCGGTGGAGATTTTCCGCAGGCCGCGCCTCGTGATGTCGCTGAACCGGCCGCTTCCCGCGGCGAGAGCAAGACCAGGAGACCGGGGCGCAACGACGCAGATTTTTCCGGTCACCATCAAGAATGAGGGCGAGGGTCCGGCGCGGTCGGTCGTGCTTGCGATCGCGGATGCGAATTGGCCCAACGCGCCGACCGTGGTCAGCGCCCATATCGGCGAACTCATCGTGTCCACCCACGCTCCCGCTTGGCCTCTTGAAATCCATTGCCAGATGTCGAGCGATGGCCGCCGCATTACGGCCCTGTGTCCGTTCAACGAGCCCTTGCTGCCGCAGAAGTCATTGCAGCTGAAGGTGCGCTTTATCTCGTGTCCTCGCCCGGGCGGCAGCGTGTTCACCTCGACGCTCAGTGTCGCGGCGCCGGATGACATCACCTCGTCCAATCACTCCGTAAGTCTTCATGCCGCTTGCGGTCTGTAAGCCGCGCACAAAAAAGCGGGCGCCCTGCAGGCGCCCGCCATTCCGGTCGAAGCTAGAGTTAGCGGTAGTAGCCGTAATCGTTGCGCGGGGTGGTGGCGGCACCGATCGCCGCACCGCCCAGGCCGCCGACCACGGCGCCCGCAAGCGGGGCACCCATCGTCGAGCCGACCACGGCACCGGTGCCGGCGCCGATGGCGCCGCCAGTCAGGGCGCGATCCGTCGGATTATTGCCGCAGGCCGCGACACCCAGGCCAAGAGCCGCAACCAGCGCGATATTCGTGAACTTGAGCATGAGAGCCTCCTGCGAGTGAACTGTTGGCGAGAGAACGGTGCAGGCCCCTCCCGGTTGCGTTCGAAGGTTCGCGTGCGGGGCCGATCACAAGGCGACCACAGAGTGTTGCCCATCTGCGTCCACCGGCGTTCGCCCACCACGCCGCTCGAATCAACCTCGACCTTGGTTTCGCCGCTGTTGCCGACTGCAGTCCCGCTGATCTTGCCGTCGGACGTTACGCCGAGACTGCGCACGTCCTTGTAACCGGCGGGCGACAGCGTGGTCGGGGGCGAAGACGGCGACTGGGAATTCTCGGACGTTTGCACCCGAACAGGCGAGGTGGTCACGACCGATGCCAGGACGGGCGGAGGATTTCCACGACCACAATTGCTGGGTTAAAGAGGTCTCCGGTCGCAGCCGCCGCCACTCGGGGAGAGGGTTGGGAAGCCGCAACCGGAGGGCCGGACCCTGCGATCCGGCAACCGTCTAACGGGGCCGCCCCCGACCTGTTGCCGGGGGCGGTGATTTTTCGCGTTATTGAATCACGATCTCGACGCGGCGGTTCTGCGGCTCGCGGACGTTGGGGCCGGTCTGCACCAGCAGACCCTGCTCGCCCCGGCCCAGGACGCTGATGTTGGTCGCCGGCACGCCCTCGCGGACCAGCGCGTCCTTGACGGCGTTCGCACGGCGCAGCGACAGCGCCATGTTGTAGGCCTCGGTGCCCGACGTATCGGTATGGCCCGTCGCCGTCACGCGGGCATTGCCCTTCTGCTTGTAGGCATTGGCGGCCTGGCGGATCGTGGTCAGCGCCTGCTCGCTCAGGTTCGCGCGATCCCAGTCGAAGAACACCATGAACGACGGCGGAGCCACCGGCGCAGCCTGCGGCGTGGGCGGAGGCGGCGGCGGTGCCGTGAACTTGTAGCTGACGCCTGCGAGGGCCAGGATGTTCTGGTTCTGGAACGAGACGTTGCCGAAGGGCGTGTTGACGCTCGGATTCGTGGTGCCGACGTAGCGGCCCTCGACCATGAACCGCAGCTGTTCGCTCACGTTGTAGGCCACGCCCACCATGCCCTGATAGGCGAACTGGGTGCTGCCGAGCGCGGAATTGCTGTCGACGAACGCGATACCGGCACCGGCACCGACATAGGGCGTAATCACCGAGGTCGGCATGAAGTCGTACAAGAGGTTTACCATCGCGGTCAGCTGACCGACCTTGCCGTTGATCGCCGTACCCGGAATGTTGGCCGAGACCGGGATCTGGCCGTAGCCGACCTCCAGCTCGAGACGGGGACCGACAAAGTCGTAACCGGCCTTTCCACCCACGGCCCATCCGGTCCAGCTCTGGCTGTTGGGATTGGACCCGATGAACCAGGCGGCACCGCCACCGGCCCCGATGTAGAAGCCCTCCTGGGCGTTGATCGTCTGCGCCTGGAGGCCGACCGGCGCCAGAAGGACCAGCGCCGCTACGAACATCTTCTTCATTGGGAATACTCCCCGCTCGTGGTTGACTGCGAGCTAACACCCCCGCCACGGTTTGGTTGCATTGCCGCCGCACTTCCGACGGCGACAATTGGCGCGTCCACAGGGGGTCCCGGTCTGTTGCACCCACGTTTCACGCTTGCTCTCAGACAGTCCGCTGAGGGGAGACCGACATATGGCTGAAGAAGGCAATCAGAAGCGCATCTTGATGCGTGAACGCGACTATCTCTCCGAGCGCCTGCCCGAGGTGATGATGGAGCGCCAGCGCCTGAAGGCCGAGAGCGAGGGGCTCAAGGTCGAGAAGGCCGAGGCGACGCCGGAACGGCTGAAGTCGATCCGCCGGCGCCAGAATTACATCAAGCGCCGCATCGGCGAGCTGCGCACCGAGCACGAGACCGTGACCGGGCAGCGCCGTTCGGTGAACGAGCAGATCAAGGAACTGAAGAAGGCCTGACGGATGCGGCGCCGACCCGGTCGGCGCCCCTCTTCCGACCGCGCGGCGAAAGCCTCCGTCGAACCCGACTTGCCCCACCTGGGCATCCATACGCATCATCGCCGTCCAACCGGACCATCGCGAGCGAACGATGCTTGATTATCAACGGATCACCGTCTCCCGGATTGCCGGCGCCCTCGGGGCGGAGATCGGCGGAATCGATGTCGCCGCTCCTCTCGACGACGAGACGATTGCCGAGATCCGACGCGCACTGCTCGAACACCTGGTGATCTTCTTTCGCGGCCAGACGCTCGACGATGCCGGGCACAAGGCGTTCACCCGCCGCTTCGGCGACATCTTCATACACCCCAACTTCAATACCGGCACGGGCGATCCGGAAATCGTGCGCGTCGTGCGCGCGCCCGGCGACGAGCGAATTGTCGGCGAGGAATGGCATTCCGACACCACGATGATGTCGGAGCCTCCGATGGGTGCCATTCTGTACGCGCTCGAGGTGCCCCCCTATGGCGGCGACACGCTGTTCGCCAACCAGTATCTCGCTTACGAGAGCCTCTCCCACGGCATGAAGGCGATGCTCGAGGGATTGCGCGTCGTGCACAGCGACATCCGCGTCGCCGGCCCACAGGCCGGACTGAATGCCCGCCGCTCGATCAAGGTGCGCGAGGATTCGAACTGGCGGCCGACCGAGAGCGTGCATCCGGTCGTGCGCACCCATCCCGAGACCGGCGCCAGGTGCCTGTTCGTGAACCACTCCTATTCGTGCCGGTTCGAGAACATGACAGAGCGGGAGAGCAAGCCGCTGCTCGACTTCCTGATGGATCACGGCCACCGGCCGGAATTCACCTGCCGCTTCCGCTGGGAGCCCGGCTCGATCGCCTTCTGGGACAATCGCTGCACCAAGCATCTGGCGATCCACGATGCCGGGCCGTTCCATCGCCGCATGCAACGCACGCAGATCGTGGGCGACGCCGTCGTCTGAGCGACGACGGCGTCGCGATACCCGCTACTTCTTCTCGATGTTCCAGAAGACCGGCACCGGCGAAACGACGCTGCCGCTGACGTTCTTCCGGATCGCCATCGCATTGTTGTACTGGCCGAGGAAGGCGTGCGTGGGCACCTCGGCGGCGCGGAGCTGCAGCTTCTCGACGATCTCCTTGCGCTTGGCCTCGTCGGTCTCGTCCGCAAAGGCCTCGCGCAGGCGCGTGATTTCGGCGTCGCAGGGCCAGCCGAACCAGGCCTTGTCGCAGGAGGCGCTGATGAAGCTGTAGGTCAGAGGGTCGAGCGAATCGGCGCCCGAGGTCGAGGTGATCAGCACGTTCCAGCCGCCCTTGTCCGGCGCGTCTTTCTTGGCGCGACGCGCTACCAGCGTCTGCCAGTCCATCGACTGCATGTCGACCTTCATGCCGGCCTTCTCCATCAGCGACTTGGCGATCGGCGCCATGTTGGTCAGCACGTAGAGGTCGGTCGAATGCAGCAGCACGACCGGTGTGTTGTCGTAGCCGCCCTCCGCGAGAAGCTGCCTGGCCTTGGCGAAGTCGCTTTCGTACTTGTCGGCGAAGCCCGCGGTGGTCTCGTAGGGGCCGCCGCACATGAACATGGCCTTGCAGACCTTGTAGAATTCCGGATCGCCGATGACGCCGTTCAGGAAGTCCTTCTGGTTCAGCGCGTAGAGCATCGCCTGCCGGATCTTGGCATTGTCGAACGGCTTGTGCAGCTGGTTGAAGCGATAGATGTACTGGTTGCCCCACTTGTTGGTGGTGACCAGCGAGACGTTGCGGTCCTTCTTGATCAGCGGATAGAGGTCGTGCTGCGGCGATTCGATGATGTCGATCTCGCCGGCCTGCAGCGCGTTCACCGCGGTCTGCTGGTCGGGAATGGCGACCCACTCGACCCGGTCGACCTTGGCGACCTTGCCCCCGGCCAGGCCGGACGCAGGCTCGGCCCGCGGCCTGTATTTCGGGTTCTTCACATAGACGGTCTTGTCGCCGGGCTTCCACTCGTCGGCCTTGAAGATGAAGGGGCCGGAACCCACGAACTCCTTGATCTGGTCGGAGGGCGGCGTCTCGGCGACCCGCTTGGGCATGATGAACGGATTGCCCGAGGGCTTGCCCAGCGCCTGCAGCACGATGCCGGTCGGCGACTTCAGCACGAGCTGGAAGGTCTTGGCATCGACGGCCTTCACCTCGGCCACCTTGCTCCACAGGAGCTGGCCCAGCGAATCGCGAACGGCCCAGCGCTTCAGCGAGGCGATCACGTCCTCGGTCGTGACCGGCTGGCCGTCGTGGAACTCGAGCCCGTCACGCAGGGTGAAGGTCCACGTGAGCTTGTCGTCGCTCATCTTCCAGGTATCGACCATCTGCGGCTTGATCTTGAGCTCGCCGTCGAGCGCGAACAGCGTGTCGTAGATCATGTAGCCGTGGTTTCGGACGATGAACGCCGTCGTCCAGATCGGGTCGAGGATCTTCAGATCCGAATGGGCGACGACCCGAAGCGTCGTCGGTTGCTGCGCCACGGCCACAACCGGCACCGTAAGGCCGAGTGCCGCGATCATTCCCAGAATTGTCTTACGCATGCCTGCCTCCTTGCTTGTTGTCCGCGAGGATCATTGCTGCCGCCTTGTCGGCGATCATGATTGTCGGTGTGTTGGTGTTGCCCGAAGTGATGGTCGGCATGACCGACGCGTCGATCACCCGCAGCCCCTGCAGGCCGATGACGCGCAGTCGCTCGTCCACCACGGCATGCGGGTCCGACGGCAGGCCCATCTTCGCCGTACCGACGGGATGGAAGATCGTGGTGCCGATATCGCCGGCCGCCTTGGCCAGCGAGGCATCGTCGTCCCCGACGGCCGGCCCCGGCAGATATTCCTCGGGACGATAGGGCTGCAGGGCGGGTTGCCGCATCAGGCGCCGCGTCACGCGGATGGCGTCGGCCGCCACGGTGCGGTCCTCGTAGGTCGCGAGATAGTTCGGCGCGATGACGGGCTTGGCCGTCGGATCGGCCGAGCGCAGCCTGATCGTGCCGCGCGAGGTCGGGCGCAGATTGCAGGCGCTCACCGTGATGGCCGGGAAGCGGTGCAGGGGCTCGCCGAACTTGTCGAGCGACAGGGGCTGCACATGGAATTCTATGTTCGACCTTTCCTGGTCCGGCGAGGAGCGCGTGAAGATGCCGAGCTGCGAGGGCGACATGGTGAGCGGCCCCTTCTGCAGCAATGCATATTGCATGCCCATCAGCGCCCGGCCGACCAGCGAGTGATAGGCCGTGTTAAGCGTTTTCACGCCGTCGACCTTGTAGATTGCGCGCTGCTGCAGATGATCCTGCAGATTGCGCCCCACCCCCTGAAGGTCCTGCACGACGGCAACGCCCGCGTCGCCCAGCCAGTCCGCCGGGCCGATCCCGGACAGCTGCAGGATCTGCGGCGAGGCGACCGCACCGGCCGCGAGGATGATCTCGCCCCCGGCGCGCGCCTCGACGAGGCGTCCGTTCTGCCGGTAGAGCACGCCGGTACAGCGCCGGCCTTCGAAGGCCAGCTTCTCGACCAGCACGCCGGTCTCCAGCCTGAGATTCGGCCGGTTGAGCACAGGCTTCAGGAAGGCGCGAGCCGCCGACATGCGGATGCCGCGCTTCTGGTTCACGTGGAAATAGCCCACGCCGGTATTGTCGCCGGTGTTGAAGTCCGCGGTCGTCGGAATGCCCATCTCGTTGGCGGCCTTGATCACCGCGTCGAGTACCTCCCAGCGCACGCGCGATTCCTCGACCCGCCATTCGCCGCCCGCACCGTGATGTTCGGTGTCGCCGAGGAAGTGATTGTCGAGCTTGCGGAACACCGGCGCCACATCGTCCCAGCCCCAGCCGGTGAGGCCGAGCTGCCGCCAGTGATCGTAATCCTCCGACTGGCCGCGCATCGAGATCATGCCGTTGATCGCCGAACTGCCGCCCACCACCTTGCCGCGCGGGTAGTTGAGCGCGCGGCCGTTGAGGCCCGGCTCCTTCTCGGTCTGGAACATCCAGTCGGCGCGCGGATTGCCGATCGCGAAGAGATAGCCCGCCGGAATGTGGAACCAGATCCAGTTGTCGCGCCCGCCCGCCTCGAGCACCAGCACGCGGTTCTTCGGGTCGGCGGAGAGCCGGTTGGCGAGCACGCATCCGGCCGAGCCGGCGCCCACGATGATGTAGTCGAAGTCTCCGTCGAGACGGGAAGGAGTCGTGTCGGTCATCGTGCGATGCCTAGCACACATGCCGACCCGCGAAATAGTAGGGGCATTGCCCCGACGGTCAGACGGCGCATAATTCCCGCAGCGAAATCAGGGGAGCGAATGCCATGCAGTACAAGCGGATCTCGGCCGACAGCCACCTCGACCTTCCGTGGATGCCGCCCGACCTCTTCACGTCGATGGCGCCGCGCGATCTCAAGGAGCGCATGCCCTACGTCACCGACACCGACGACGGTCCGAAGTGGGTGGCGAAGAACGGCGCCTCGTTCGGCTTCAAGAACGGCGTCGGTCCGTCCGGCTCCAAGTTCGTGCCCGGCAAGCATGGCCGCGTCGACATCATGGCGGAGACCGGCCTCTATGCCGACGGCGCCAAGGACATCCGCCGCATCTCCGACCCGCATCTGCGCATCAAGGATCTCGATCGCGACGGCGTCGACGCCGAGGTGATCTACGGCATCCTGGGCGCCGCCAGCCGCCTCAACGATCGCGAGGCCGGCAACGAGATGCTGCGCATCTACAACGACTGGCTGAAGGACTTCTGCAGCCACTATCCCGACCGGCACATCGGCCTGGCCTGCCTGCCCTACGGCGACATCGACGCCGCCGTGAAGGAGATCTACCGGGTCGCCAAGATGGGCATCAAGGGCCTCGAACTCTCCTGCTCCTGGGACATGGAGCCGATGTGGCATCCGATGTGGGATCCGCTGTGGAAGGCCGTGAACGACGTGCAACTGCCACTGCACTTCCACACCTTCCCCAACGTCCCGCCCGGCACCATCGAGAAGTATCCCGGCCGGGTCGGCCGCTCGGTGTTCTTCACCGTGGTCTCGGGCTTCCAGATGAACCTGGTGAACATCCTGGCAGCGATCATGGGCGCCAACGTGCTGGAGCGTTTCCCCAACGTCCGCATCGCCTTCGGCGAATCGGGCTGCGGCTGGATCCCCTACGCGCTCGACCGCATGGATTTCGAGTGGGAGGACCGCTTCACCGATCTCGGCATGAAGATGAAGCCGTCGGACTACTGGCGCCGCCAGTGCAAGGCCACGTTCCAGTTCGACCGCATCGGCGCCAAGCTGATCGACGACATGGGCGCGGAGAGCCTGATGTGGGGCTCCGACTACCCGCACGGCGACGGCGTGTGGCCGCACTC
>Ga0164290_1000660_pt1 | contig 95484 bp, 93 predicted proteins | sample Micstemetagenome_FD_108782 | JGI IMG/M metagenome (GOLD analysis project Ga0164290, IMG submission 108782) | Contaminated culture microbial community from soil near Moab, Utah, USA - Microcoleus steenstrupii SON62 (Illumina Assembly) | ecosystem: Environmental > Terrestrial > Soil > Soil crust...
ACGTGCCTCTGTCATCCCGAGCGCAGCCGAGGGATCTAACGGTAGGCACTGACTACTCTAGGTCAGGCCGTCTTCGAACGCTCTGACGAGGCGCTCTGGGCATACTCGCACCTCGTTTCTCGTCCCTTACAAACGACCGCGGGACCGACCAAAGGTCGGTCCCGCGGTCCGGCTGAAGCCGGCGATCCCCGTGGGGAGCCTCTAGAGCCGCGTCGGCAAGAGTCGAAGGCGGCGATTCGGGTCTTCGCCGACCGACTCGCTGGCGAGGCGGCGCGCCTCGGCCATCTGGTGCTGCAGCTTCCGCACCGGGGCGGAAGCTGGGCTGAGCTCGTACGGCTTGCCCGACTGCATCACGATCTCGATGCCGCTCTGCACCTCTTCCAGCGCCTTGCCGTGGAGGTCGTCGCTCGCGTCGTTCGCGCCGCGCAGGATGTCCTCCAGCGCCGCCGCGATCTGGCTGAACGTATTCGACTTCACGACCACGGTCTGGATGGGACGCCCCGCCAGGTCGCGCAGCTTGCGCGGCTTCGCCTGATAGGTCGACCGGATCGCCATCACCGCATCCGCCTCACCCACGTCGTTTACGACGTACGCCGGCGCCCTCTTTTCCCGGATTGCCCTCTCGAGCCGCGTCCGGGCGATCCCGTACGGAAAGATCCGGATGAGCGACATCGACTCATCCTTCACCTCCCCACCCGCCGATCGGTCGATCGGCGGCTGTGGATTCAAGGTTGGGCTGTTGCGTCCCGGGCCACCCGGGGACATGGTTTCGCGCTGACTGCCGCCGTTGCGGGCCAGCGACGGGAATCGCTCGTTGAAGCCGGCGTCCCTGAGCTCCGCCGTCTGCTCCTCCTGCACGACCTCGACCGCGCCGGCACCGGTCCGCACTCGGATCTCGGGTCGCGGGGCGACGCCGCGCAGGATCATGTCCACCGTCTTCATGACGTTGTGGTGGACCGCCAGTCGCTCGTAGTCCAGAAGCTCGATCACGACGTCGAACGTCGGCGGAGCCTTGCGCTCGAGCACCGTCTTCTGGGTGCCGCGTCGCTGGGCTTCCGCGTCCGAGAGCGTGACCGCCTGGATACCGCCGATGAGGTCGGCGAGCGAGGGGTTCAGCATCAGGTTCTCGAGGGTCTGGCCGTGGGCCGTGCCCACGAGCTGGACGCCGCGCTCCGCGATGGTGCGCGCCGCCTGAGCTTCCGCCTCGTTGCCGATCTCGTCGATGACGATGACCTCGGGCATGTGGTTCTCCACCGCCTCGATCATCACGTTGTGCTGCTCCGCAGCGATTCGGACCTGCATCCGGCGCGCCGCGCCGATGCCCGGGTGCGGGATGTCGCCATCGCCCGCGATCTCGTTCGACGTGTCGACGATGACGACGCGCTTGCCGACCTCGTCGGCGAGAACGCGCGCCACCTCGCGCAGCTTGGTGGTCTTGCCCACGCCCGGCTTACCTAGGAGCAGGATCGACTGACCCGAACGAACGATGTCGTCGATCATGTCGATCGTGCCCTCGAGGGCACGGCCGACGCGGCAAGTCAAGCCGACGATCTTGTTGTGTCGGTTGCGGATCGCCGAAATTCGGTGCAGCGTGCGCTCGATACCGGCACGGTTGTCGGTACCAAACTCACCCAGACGCTTCGATACGGTGTCGATGTCCGTGTCGGAGACGACGATGTCAGGGAATCGTTCGACGTGTTCACGGTACCGCGCCTCTGCGGGGCGACCGTAGTCCAGGACGACTTCGATGAGGTTTTCCAGACCCCCCGCGCGCTCTAGCCGCTCGCGTACGATGCTCGGCAAAACATCGAGGAACTGGGTGAGGCCGTCGTTATGAAGCGACATTTGGGTTGTAAAAAGGGGACCGGCTTGATTTCCGGTCCCCTCACCATTCTATGACGACAGTTGCCGCTTGGCTGCTTCCTTAACCGGCGATTTTTGCCGTTTAAATGGGGCGGATTTCCTGCAGCGTCAGCTTAGTGGACTTGATCTGGCCCTTCGACCAGTACTTAACGGTCACCTGCTCGCCCGGCTTGCGGGGGACCAGCGCCCGGTTGAGGTCGAAGGTTCCTTCCACCTTCTCGTCACCGATTCCGAGGATCACGTCGAACTGGCCGATGCCCGCCTGCTGAGCGGCGCCCGACGAATCGAGGACGATGACCCCGGCGCTCGGCACGCTCTCAGGCGACGCTCCCGTTCGCTCCGCGATCTCGGCGCGGACGTCCGGACGACCGATGACGTTGTCCAGCTCCGGGTTGTACCGAACGCCGAGGCCCGCGTACCGGGCGTAGCCCAGCTTGACGATGTCGTTCACGACCGTCTTCACACGGTCGATCGGGATCGCGAAGCCGATGCCGACGCTCTGGCCCGTGGAGCTCGCGATGGCGGAGTTGATGCCGATGAGCTGGCCCTGACTGTTGGTCAGCGCACCGCCGGAGTTGCCCGGGTTGATCGCCGCGTCCGTTTGGATGGCGCCGACCAGGCCCTGGTCACCGACCGGCAGGTTCCGCTTGAGCGACGAGACGACGCCCACGCTCACGGTGTTGTCGAAGCCGAGCGGGTTGCCCACGGCGAGCACCCACTCGCCCACCTCGATGTCGTCGCTCGTGCCGAGCTCCGCCGGAACGAGGTTCGGCGCGTCGATCTTGATGACGGCGAGGTCGGAGCGCGGGTCGGTGCCGAGCACCTTCGCGTTGAACGTTCGCTTATCGGCGAGGCGGACCTTCACCGACTCCGCGCCGGCGACCACGTGATTGTTGGTCACGATGACGCCGTTGCTCGAGACGATGACGCCCGAACCCTGGCCCGTGGCCGCCACCGCGCCCGGCTCGTTGAAGAAGCCGCGGGAGACGCGCTGGAAGCGGTCGACGCTCACGACGGAGGGCGAGACCTTCTTGGACGCAGCGCGGAAGTCGAACGGCGCGGCGTTGGCCTCGAGGGCGACGGGACGAATCTGGCTGCTGGCCGACGGCGTCTGCAGCGAGAACGTCGCCAGGTCGTTGCGGTCGAGGTACCGATCAAGCTGCAGGGCACCCAGCACACCGGCGAAGATTGCGACGCCGGTCATTAGGAAAGTAGAGGTCTTCATGGCGTTGTCTTCAGGAATTCCTACGATCAATAACACGGCGCGAGTGCCGCCCGTTCCTGTTGGACCGCACCGACCCAAACAGGGTTGCCAATGGTCCCACGCCGAACTGCGGATAACGCGGTGTACACGATTGGTGGAGCTCGCTGGGTTCCTCACCGCCGAGGTGGATGAGGTCGCTGAGGTGCTCGACTCGTTGCGTCCGTTGCGCCGTTGCGCCCCCTCCGGTCCGGGGCATTCCCCCACTGAGAGCCAGCGGCGGGAGGGAGGCTCTCGCGCGGCACGCCATGCCGCTACCCTGCCATCCCGAGCGAAGCCGAGGGATGACAGGGGCTTGGAGGAGCGCGCCCTCCTTTAGGGCGCCAGCGACGCGCGGATCCGCATCCTCAACTCGCCGTGCTTCGCCTCGTCGTAGCGGACGTCGACCGCCTCGCGCAGTTCCAGCGGATACAGGAAGGGCGGCACCGTCCGGTACCGCGGGTCCTCGTTATCGAAGCGAGGGAAGACGTGGGCGTGGAGAAACGGATCGAGGTTTCCGTAGATGGAGTAGTTCGCTCGCACCGCGCCGGTCGCCTCAATCACGGCATCGCCGAGGCGGGCCATGTCGGAGAGGAACTGTACTCGGGCATCCCCTTCCAGGTCGTTGAGCTTGCCCACCATCGGATCCGCGAGGAGGAGGCAGTAGCCGGGGAGGAACTGCGACTCGGACATCACCGCAAAACCACTAGGAAGGCGGGCGATCAGGAGCGGATTCTCCCCTCGTTCGAGGGCGGCGAGTCGTTCGGCGGGCGTCACGGCGGCATTATAGTCGCGATGGCCAACGCAGTCCCTCACCCCACCTCCGGCAACCATGCGAAGCGCGCCTACCTCGCCGCGTGGCTCGGATGGGCGTTCGACGGGTTGGAGGCGTTCCTGTACGCGCTGATCGCCACGCCCTTCGTCGCCCAGCTGCTCGGGAAGCCCGGGGTGGACGCGGAAGTCGCGGCCAAGTCCGGGCTCATCCAGGGCGTCTTCCTCATCGGCTGGGCCGTCGGCGGCACGGTCTTCGGGCGAATCGGAGACCTCATCGGTCGCTCCCGTACCTTGACGCTCACGATCCTCACGTACGCGCTGTTCACCGGCCTCTCGTACTTCGCGACCGAGTGGTGGCACCTGATGGCGTTTCGATTTCTCGCCGCTCTGGGCATCGGCGGCGAGTGGGCGGCGGGCTCTGCGCTCGTGAGCGAGACCCTCGACCGCCGCTACCGCCACTTCGGCAGCGCCATGCTGCAGACCGGCTACATCCTGGGCATCATCGGGGCCGCGTTCACCGTCGGCGCGATGGGTGGGTTCGAGTACCGCAACGTCTTTCTCGTCGGTCTGCTTCCCGCCCTCGCCACCCTCTGGATCCGGCGAGCCGTTCCCGAACCGGCCGAGTGGGCGGAACAGCGCAAGGGACGGCAGGTGCCGCCTCTGAGCGACCTGTTCCGCGGAGAGGTGCGCCGAACGACGCTCTTGATGCTCGTGCTGACGAGCGTCACCCTCACCACCGTCTGGGCGCTCACCTACTTCAGCTCACAGATCGTGCGGAGCCTTCCGGAAGTGAAGGCGATGGACAAGGCCGCCGCCGCGGCGGTGGTCCGCAACGTCACCGTGACGTACTGCCTTTGGAACATCGTCGGCAACTTCGCCGCGTGCTGGCTGGCCAAGGTCGTGGGATACCGCCGTGCGTTTCTCGCGATGATGCTGATGGCGATGGTCGTGTTCATCGTCGGCTTCCGCCAGATCGCGAACCTGTCCCAGCTCCAGCTCTGGATCAACCTCGGCATGTTCAGCGCCGGCGGGCTCTTCGCCATCTTTCCGCTGTACCTGCCGCCGTTGTTCCCCACACTCCTCCGGACCACCGGTGCGGGGTTCTGCTACAACATCGGCCGCGTCGCGGCCGGAGTCGGAACCTTCGCCCTCGCCACCGGCGCGTCCGTGGAGCCGGCAAAGGCGCTCATGTTCGTCGGCTTCCTGTACATCCCGGCCCTGCTGATCGCGCCTCTGCTCCCAGAGCCGTAGGCGAGACTACTTGGCTTGGATGCGCAGCTTGTCCACCACGCGATCGACGCCCCGGATTCCCTCGACGGTGTCGAGCACGGTCCGTTTCTCCTTGGCGTTGCGCACGTGGCCGCCCACGGTGACCACGCCTCCCGTCGCCTCGACGCGCAGTCCGCTCATGTCGACCCCTTTACGCTGGGCCAAGGCACCGTTGATGCGCGCCACGAGCTGCGCATTTCCGGCCGCGCGAGCGGCCGTCTTCCCGAGCTTGCCCGCGTCCTGCGTCAGCTCTCTGGCATCCTGCGAGTTACAGGCACCCAGTGTGAGCGCGACGAGTGTGAGGATTGCCGTTCGTTTCATGACCACCAGAACGTTGGATGGTGCGCCCGGGTGGCGGGTTTCCGCCAAGGGAGGATCTAGTCCTTACGGCTTCGGGAGGGACACGAAGAAGCACGCCCCCTCACCCAAGCGCCCTTCTGCTCGAACGTCCCCACCGTGCCGCTCCACGATCCGCCTGACGTTCGCGAGTCCGATGCCGGTGCCGGGATAGCTCGTCTCCGGAACGAGCCGCTCAAACGGAAGGAAGATCTTGTCGACGTACCGCTGATCGAATCCGATGCCGTTGTCGCTTACGCAGAAGGTGCATCCCTCGGCGCGGTGGAACGACACGCAGACTTCGCGCGCGGGATCGCGGAACTTTGCGGCGTTCTCCATTAGGTTCTGCAGCGCCAGTCGAATCAGTTGCTCGTCTGCCGCCGCGTAGATCCCAGGTTCGATGTCGAAGCGGACGTCGGCATCGAACCTTGCGGAGAGCTCGTCCGAGACCTCCCGCGCGATGGCAGACAGATCGATTCTTTCTCGTCGAAGCGACTGCCGACCGATGCGGCTCAGCCGAAGCAGGTCGTCGATGAGATCGGCGAGGCGCTTCGCCGCTCGCGCTTGGCGCTCGAGTTGCATGCGCCCTTCGTAACCAAGTTGGTCGGCGAAGTCGTCCAGCAACATCTGGGCCGAGGAGTTGATCGCGCGCAGCGGCGATCTCAGGTCGTGCGACACCGAGTAGGTGAACCCCTCCATCTCGCGGTTCGACTCCATCAGCTCGGCGGTTCGCTCCTGCACGCGTCGCTCAAGGTCGTCGTTCAGCAGCTTCCACTCGTGAACGTCGGTGCCGGTGCCATACCACCGGACGGTGCCTTCCGCTTCGGGGTGCGTCGGCACCGCGCGCACGAGGTGCCAGCGGTACTCGCCATCTGAGCGGCGCACTCGCATCTCCGTCTCGAGCGGAGCGGACTCCTCGAGGGCGGCCTGCCACGCTCGTTCGAGACGCGGAACGTCATCGGGATGGACCAAGCGGATCCACGATCTGCCCCGCAGCTCCTCCATCGAGACACCGGTGTAGTCGATGAAGGTGCGGTTGAAGTAGTCCACCTCACCACCCGAGTCCGCGGTGCAGACCATCTGCGGCATCGCGTCCGCCAGATCGCGGAACTTCGCCTCGCTGGCGCGCAGCGCCGCCTCGGCGGCTCGGATCGGACGCAGGTCCATGACGTACGCCGCAACCTCGATTCCGTCGCCGCCTTCGATCACGCTCGCCGTCATCAGGATCGGGATGCGCTCACCGTCTCGGGTTAGGTACTCCTTCTCGTACGGCGTGCAGTTGCCTGTGTGGATCAGCTCCTGCTCGGCGACCTCGTCCGCCTCGGCGAACTCCGGCGGAGTGATGGCGGACCAGTGCAGCCCCCCTTCCGCGATGTGATCCATGGTGTAGCCGAAGTTGCGGGTGAACGCCGGATTCACGTAACGGATGATCCCGTCGCGGTCACTGAGAACGAGTCCCAGGGCGTTCGTTTCGGCAAGGCGTCGGAAGCGTGACTCGCTCTCCGCGAGCGCCTCGCGGACGAGTCGCCGCTCCGTCACGTCCAGCGTGATTCCCACGAGTTTAGGGCCGTCGTCGCCTCCGTAAACGCGACCGAACGAGTTCAGCCACCGCTCTCCACGTTCGGGATGGTTCACCCGGAACTCGATGTCCACTCGATCGCCGGGAGACGACGGGGTTCGCGCGGCTTCAATCGCTCGGTCGCGATCATCGGGATGAACGCGATTGAGCCAGCCCTGGAGCGAAGGCGCTTCTTCGGTGGTGAATCCGTACAGTTCGCGGTATTCCTGAGACCAGAGGGTGACGTCGTCGGTGAGTCGACGCTGCCACGCTGCGGCGCTCGCCGCCTCCAAGGCGAGGTTGAGCATCTGCTCGCGCTCCTGCAGACGGCGCTCGGTCAGCCGGTGGGCCGTCACATCGAGCGTGGTGCCGATCGCCCGCAACGGGAGCCCCTCCTCGTCCCGGATGAGCATGCCGCGATCGAGGACCTCAACGTAGTGGCCGTCTCGATGGCGGAGCCGGTACCGGAGGCTGTAATCCTCCCCTTCCGCCAGAACACGCGCCATCTGCTCGGAGAGCGAGCCGTGATCGTCGGGATGAACTCGATCCATGAGCCAGCCGAGCGTCGGTTCAGCTTCGCTAGATTCGATGCCGAGCACGTCGCGCAACCCGCCGGATCGGATGACTCGTCCCGTGCGGAAGTCCTGCTCGTACACCAGCGCACGCTCCATCCGGTCAGGACCCGGCAAAGGCCGGGGCGATTCTCCAAAGTCTGGGGCAGGCGGGCGGAGCATGGCGTTGGATCCAAGCAATCATACGCGATCCGTTCGACCCTCGCCGTCAGCTGACAACGCTCAGACGGGTCGGCCCTGGCGAAGGACGGTGCGCGCCGGAACGAGCCAGTTTCGCAACGCCGAGCGGACGAAGCAGGACGGAGGGATCGCGCTCGCCACCGCGGCCAAATCGCCCCACGTGGCTTGGTCCATGAGCAAGCGTGACAGGCTGTCTCCCTGGAGTCGGCGGAAGAGCGACACCAGGCCCGCGGATGCGTCCAACGGACACTCGATGGCCGCCTCGATGAAGGTGCGATCCAGCCACTGGGTGAGCGCCGGAGATCTGCCTTGCCGCAAAGGCTTGCCCTTTTCGATGGCGCGGGCGACGCGATCGACTTCGCTTAGCACTCTTGGCATGGCGAGTGAGGCCGCGAGCCGAGCGTCTCCCGTGAGAACGACGCGTCGGCGATCGTCGACGGCTTCCGCAGCGACGGAACCCAGAGGCAGCACTCGGCTCTCGAGCGAGATCACTCGACGAACGTCCGAAAACTCACGGCCCACGTAAGCGTCGAGCGCCCGTTCGTCCTGAGCCAGTCCAGCCGGAGAGATTGAGTAGTGCGTCAGGACGACGTAGGCCTCCTGCGGTCCGAGCGGCATGATCTGAGCAAAGCCGAAGTCCGGCCTCTCGTCCGAACCTTCCGAATCGACGCGGAAGTCGAGCAGGCGCACGGCACGCTGGACGTCGCGCCCGCCGTGCCGCACGAGCCGCGAAACGTAGCGACGGTACAAGACCGGAGCAACCGGCTCCCGCTCGATCGTGTCAACGACGTAACCGTCTGCCTCGGGAACCGGCGCCTCGCCCAGACGGAACTCGACGTTCGGCAATCGTCGGAGCCGCCGATGCGCCTCTTCGAGGAAGCGCCCTCCCTCCAGGTGGACGTACGGGATGTCGGGGGTTCGTCGGCGGATGACTTGGTTTGCGTCCCGCACCTCGATCTCGTGCCACGTGTGGTTCACGAAAGGCTTGAGATAGCGCGGGACCGTACCCCAGAAGCACCAGTGACGCCCCGTCTCGAACTCTCTGCGGGAGTCGTGGATCACGATCGGCCCCTTGTAGCGTGCTTCCGAGAGTCGGAGGGCAAGGCACGTGCCGCCGAGGCCGGCGCCGAGGATACTGAGGGACGGGGACAAGGTGAGCCTCCAAATCGGGCCCACCCGATACGTTGTGAGCGGTAACCCTGGCTCTTCGTATCCAAACGGTACGCTCCAGTTCCCGAGCACTGGGACCCTGGTACTGCGGTCCGCTGCCGGGAAACCTTCGATCGGGGGCAGTCGTTTGCCTAAATATGCTCTGGGCTCTCGTGCTGCTCGCGGCTCCGGCTGGGTCTCCGGTCGTCCACATCGCCACCGCCGCGAAGGCACCCGTGGCGGTCACGGTCGACGCTAAGGGCGTGGCGACGCTTTGGGATCTGGCCCGCGGGAGACGCGGCAAGCGCATCCCACTCCCGGCGAGCGGAAGCGAGTTTGATTCCTGGGTCGGCTTGTCTCCGTTGGGAGACGAGATGATGACCGGAGGCGAAGGCACCGGCCCATCGCGCTGGCGAACGAGATCAGGAAAGCGTATTCGAACGTACGCGCCGCCGCCGCGGACGCGGTGGACCGCCCCCCTCCGTTGGGTGGGCAGGCAACCGGTCGTGAACACCGACCGCGGACGCTTCGCCCTGGACCTTGAGACGGGCGCTTATCGGGTGATCGTGGAGGCGGCCCCAAAGCTGGCTAGCCCAACCCTTACCTATGGCGAGGTCGTTCACTCACCGACTCGTCGCTTCGTGGCCAAGCCGTCCTGGTCCACGGCCCAGCCGTTCGGCGGCGTCCAGGGAGCTCCGACCGAGTCGGCCGTGACCGCCCAGCACGGGTTTCGGGTGTGGGACACGCGCCGCGGGCGCTCGACCCTGCGAATGACGCCGCTCTTCGACGCCTACGGCATCGAGCTCGCGTTCAATGCGAACGAGGATCTGATCGTCCGAGAGGTCGAGGGGAACTACCTTCGCCTCTACCGTCACCCAGATTGGACCGCCGGCCCAATTCTCCAGCACAGGTTCGCCTCGCCCGCGATCTCGGGCGACGGGAAACTACTCCTGCTCCCCCGCTCGAATGGGATGGAGGTGTACGACGCCCGAACCTTCCGCCTGTTGCGCCGCATCGCCGCGTAACCCCCGGTGATCTTGGGACGGCCAGCTTCAGATTCGCCCACACCCCGAGAGCAAGCTGGGCCCGCTCGACTCGAGGCAAAGAAAAGGCCCCGGGCGAGAATCGCCCGGGGCCTCGGAAACGCCGACTTACTCGCCAGCGGCGGCCGGCGTGGGGCCGGCGCCCGCAGCAGCGTCGAAGCCGCTGAGGAAGTTCTCGCCCATCAGCTTCTTCACGATCGAGAGCTGGTTGACGGCGTACTTGCGCGCTCGCGGAGCGAGGAAGCGCGTGTCGATCGGCTCGAAGGTGAACTTCGGTCCGGTCGGCGTGTACTGGGCCATGGTGGTCTTCAGCCAGTTCTCGTCGTCGCGGGCGGGAGTGTTCATCTTGAAGTGCGCGCCGCGCGACTCGTCTCGGATGATCGCGCCGCCGACGATCGCCTTCGACTGCTCGATCATGTTGATGACCGCGCGAGCGAACGGCACCGCCTGGTTGTTCCAGCCGGAGTCGTCGATGAGGTCGCACTGCCGCGCTCGGGCCGCCAGCTCGTCGAGCGAGTCGCGAGCCTTGAGCAGGTCGTTCTGCACCCGCCAGATGCCGCAGTTGTTCCACATGACCTCGGCGAGCTCCGCGTGGAGTCGGTAAGGGTTCTCCTTGCCGTTGCTCTGGCGGAGGCCGTCGTACTCTGCCTGCCGCTCCTTTCGTGCGTCCTCGAGGGTGCTCGTCGGGAGGTCGCCAAGCTGCGCCTGGTGGAAGTACGCCGTGATGCCCTGGGCGGCGATCTCGCCCGCCACGAGGCAGCTCAGGAGCGCGTTCGCCCCGAGGCGGTTCGCGCCGTGGTACTGGTAGTCGCACTCGCCCGCGGCGTACAGGCCGGGGATGTTGGTCATCTGGTTGCGCGGAGAATCGACGTCCCACGAGCCGTCGCCGTTCATCTCGTAGTCCACCCAGAGGCCGCCCATCGTGTAGTGGACCGCCGGATAGATGCGCATCGGCGTGGTGATCGGGTCCTCACGCATGAACTTCTCGTAGATCTCGAGAACGCCTTCCAGCTTGTCGTTGATGATCTCGCGGGTGTAGGGGCCGCCGCGGTCCTTGTGGAGCTGGGTGATGTCGAGATACACCTGCTGCTGCTTTCGGATGCCCCGATCCATGCGGCAGACGCAGTAGATGATGAAGCTGACGATGTCGCGGCTGAGGAGATTGCCGTACTTGGGGTCGAGCTCCTCGCACACGTACCAGCGGTCCTTCTCGGGAATGTCCGCCGCGGTTCGGCTGTCCATCGGGTCGCGCGGGACCCAGACTCGGCCGCCTTCGCCACGCACCGATTCCGAGATCAGGCGGCACTTGTCCTCGCCGGGGATCGCGGTCGGGTGGATCTGCACCATCTCCGGGTTGCCGTAGTGCACGCCCTGCTGGTAGCAGACCGACACCGGCGAGCCGTTGTTGATGATGGAGTTCGTGCTTCGGCCGAAGATCAGGCCGTTGCCGCCGGTCGCCATGACCGCGGCTTCGCACGGGAACGCCTCGATCGCCATGGTGCGCAGGTTCTGTGCGGTGATGCCGCGGCACTTCCCCTCGCTGTCCTTGACGATGCCGAGGAACTCCCAGCCTTCGTACTTCTCGACGAGGCCGGCGACCTCCCAGCGTCGCACCTGCTCGTCGAGAGCGTAGAGGAGCTGCTGCCCCGTGGTGGCGCCCGCGTAGGCGGTGCGGTGCTTCAGCGTGCCGCCGAATCGGCGGAAGCTGAGCAGGCCCTCGTTCGTGCGGTTGAACGGCACGCCCATGCGATCGAGGAGATAGATGATCGCGGGAGCGCGCTCGGCCATGCGCATCACGGGCGGTTGGTGGTTGAGGAAGTCACCCCCGGTGATGGTGTCCTCGAAGTGGAGGTAGGGCGAGTCGCCCTCTCCACGGAGGTTCACCGCCCCGTTGATGCCTCCCTGCGCGCACACCGAGTGCGACCGTTTGACGGGTACGAGGGAGAAGAGCTTGACCTTGTGGCCGGCTTCGGCGAGCTTCATGGTCGCCATGAGCCCCGCGAGTCCACCGCCTACGACGACTACCGTTCGCTGCGCTGCCATAACTGCTGCCCTATTCTACGCCCCCGGGTGGTTTCAAAGTTTGCTGAAACCAAAAGGAACTTCGCTCCGGGCAAACTGCGGGGGATGAGCAACGCCGACCTGTTCCGCCGTCACCTCGCCCTCGTCGGACGCGCCGCCACCGACGAGGAGCTCGACATCTACGATCCGGAGGTCGTCACCGAGTTCCCCTACGCTCCGGAGGGCCACACCCGGAAGCTCGAGGGACGCGAGGCGCTCGCACGATTCCTCGCGAACATCGGCAAATTCTCCGAGGGCTTCACCCTCGGAGAGCCCTCGATCCACGAAACGTCGTTCGGCGTGATCGCCGAGTACCACGGCGACGCCACCTTCAAGGAGAGCGGCCGGCCGTACAGTCAAGACTACGTGGCGGTGGCCACCATCTCCAAAGACCGCATCACCCATCTGCGCGAGTACTACGACCCGCTTCGGGTGCTCCGAGCGCTGGGCGAGATCGACTGAGGCCGTCCTTCCGTTCACCCAATTAGGCGTCGGGCGACCACCACTCCAGGAGGTTGCCGTCCAGATCGTAGAAGTAGTACGACTCCGCCCGCATCCACTCGAAGCGGGTGGGGCCGTACACCTCCACCCCATTGGAGCGCACGTGCTCGACGGCCGACGCCAGGTTTTCCCTCGCGACCTGGAAAGCGTAGTGCACCCGCCCGAATCGCGCCCCCTCGGGCAAGGGCGAGTGCTCCTCGAACAGCAGCTTTCCCCGCCGGAGCGCGACACGCTGGGCTCGGCCGGGCTCCCCCGCCCAGAACCACGCCCACTCATCCGTGGCCTCGCTTTCCGGCACGAGCCCGACCACCTCGCGGTAAAAGCGCGCCGCGCTCGGTACGTCGTTCACCACCAGCACGAGCTCGGCAATCCCCTGACTGATTCCGTCCATGCCTGATGTTGGGCACCACCGAGCAGGGGGTTAGGTCGTTCGGTCGTTAGAAGAGCATCGCTGTCATCCCGAGCGCAGCCGAGGGACGTGGCCGTAGACACCGACTACTCCAGGTCAAGCCGACTCAGAAGCAGGCACCCGTGGCTGCGGCACTCCTGCCGCGGATCGAGCGAGAGCTCGATAGATCCTTCACCGCAGGGAACGCAGAGACCGCAGAGAGGCCCCACGCTCGTTGCGAACGTTGCGCCGTGGCGTGAGATCCTCCCGTCCGGGAACGTCCCTCGACCGTAGGCGCTTGGCATCAGAGGCGCTAAGTCAGGCGAGGTGCCGCGACGCCCTTGCCCGCTCCACGAGATCCTTGCGATATTCGCCGCGCAATTGACGTCGGCATTTTTGGTGTGGCGTTAGACTATTCGGGCGCTGACCGCGTCCGACAAGGGGAAACGTGATCAAGCGCCTGCTTCTGCCCTGCCTCGCCGCGCTCGCGGCCGCATCGTGCCAACCTCGGCCCGCCACTACGGCAGAGGCCTCTCCGGGCTCCCCGCCGGCGACTCCGGGCCAGTCGACTCCGGCGCCTCCCCCGCCCCCTCCCTTCACTGAGATCTCCATGAAGGCGATGGCGCGGCGCGTGCCGGTGCTCATGTACCACGACGTCATCGAGTCGCGGACGCGCGAGGCGCAGTGGTTCGACTGCACCACCGAGGAGTTCGAGCAGCAGATGGCCCGGATCGTGGAGCTCGGGCTCACGCCGATCACGCTCGAGCAGTTGTACAACCACCTGACGAACGGGGCGGAGATTCCAGAGAACTCGATCGTCCTGACGTTCGACGACAACTACCAAGGCTTCTTCGACCGCGCCCTACCGATCCTCGAGAAGTACCAGTTCCCCGCCGCCGTGTTCGTCCACACTGGGTTCGTCGGCAACAAGGAAGGGTTCCACCCAAAGATGGACTGGCCGACGCTGAAGGAGCTGGTCAAGAACCCGCTGATCACGATCGGGAGCCACACGGTCACCCACCCGAACGACATCACCACCCTCGACCTCGCCACGCAGGAGAAAGAGGTCCGGGACGCCAAGGCCACCCTGGAGAAGGAGCTCGGCAAGCCGATGGACTACTTCGCGTATCCCAACGGCATGAACAACGAGGTCGTGCAGTCGATCGTCCGGTCGGCAGGGCACAAGATGGCGTTCTCGATCGCCAACGGCCTGGCCGAAGAGTCGCCCAACATCGTCTGCGTCAACCGGTACGTCCACACGAAGCTCGAGGACGCGGTGAAGGCGCGCGAGACGGCGCTGAAGGGCGGCGCGCTCGGAATCTTCCAGAGCCCCATCAAGGAGGCGCCCGTGAGCTACCGCGAGGTCGAGGCAGAGGGCGTCAAACTCGGCCTGATCACCGGCGGCATGCCGACCAGTGTGATGAGCGAGACCCGGGAGGGCGTGCGCGACTTCGTGAAGCGGACCAACGCCGTCGCGGGCATCAACGGCGGCTTCTTCGCCATGGCCGCGATCAAGAGCACGGACAATCGCATGGTCGGCCCCTCCAAGACCGCCGACATGCCCCAGGTGCTTGGCGATGAGGAAACGTTCCGTTGGCCGAAGCTCCGCAACCGCCCGCTCGTGATGTGGGGGAAGACCGGCGTGGCCATCCTCCCGTTCCAACCGGAGTCGATGCGCACCCCCGAGGTGTTCGCCAACTACATGCCGGACATGACGGACACGTTCCTCGCCGGCGTGTGGCTCGTCCACGGTGGCCTGCCCCGCGAACGGGAAGACATGAACACGTTCGCGTCGAAGGACATCCAGGACGCCCGCAAGCGCGCATTCCTCGGCTTCATGCCGGACGGCACGCCGGTGCTCGGCGCCTCGCTGCAGTCGACTTCGTCGGCCGACCTCGCCAAGGCGGCGGCCGCCTCGGGGATCGCGGAGGCCGTGCTTCTCGACTCTGGGTTCTCCACTTCGCTCGTGTACGGAGACTCGATCAAGGCCTACGGCCACAGCACTCCGACGAACCCATCTCGCCCGGTGCCGCACGCGATCGTCCTCAAGGGCACGCTCGATCCCGCGACCGCGGCGTTGGCGAAGGACACCGGGCCAAAGCAAGACGAGGAGCGCCCCCGCCGAAAGCGCCGTCGGCGTCGCTGAACCTTCGGCGCTGACGCTCGGATTTGCCCCCATCCGACCGCGCCGAAGGAATATTCTTAATTCGATGCCCGTGTACTGGATCGATCGGCTAAACGGCAGCCTTGGTCGCCTCCCTATCGGCGGCGGCCGGCTGGAGCTGATCCACTGGGCGTACTCCGATGCCCTGCCGGACAATCAGCCACACCGCCACACCTACTTCGAGGCTTGCCTCGTCGGCGGCCGTGGCGCGGGCACCTTCACCTCCCACGGAGTCCAGCACCCGCTCCGTCCCGGCAGCTTCTTTCTCGCCCGCCCGGGCGTCGTTCACCAGATTCGCAACGCCCCAGGCTCGGCAATGGAGCTGTACTGGGTCTGCTTCGGCTGGTCTCCGGAGGAGTCGGTCCCGAAAGGCGAGGGAGACCGACTGCTCCGCGCGCTCGTAGAGTCCGATGCCGAGGTGACGATCGACGACGGCCGACTGATCGCGCTGTGGACCGCCCTGAGAGCCGTCGCCCCGGCGGCGGTTCCCGATCAGATCCGTAGCCTGGTGGGCGCGCTCGTGATCGCCATGGCGCAAGCGTTGGTGCCCGAATCCGAGGCGGCGGATCAAGGCTCGGTCGAACACCAGGTCGCTCGCCAGGCGGTTCGATACATTCAGGACAACCTCAATCGCCCGCTCTCGCTCGACGAGATCGCGGCCCACGTCCATGTCTCGCCACGGCACCTCACGCGGCTATTTGCCGCCTTCACCGGAACGTCGCCCGCCCGCTACGTCGCCCTCGCACGGCTTGATCGGGCAAATGCACTGCTCGTGCGAACGGCGGCCCCGATCAAGGAAATCGCCGAGGCGACCGGGTTCGCCGACGTCCATCATTTCACGCGCAGCTTCGGTCGCCGCTTCGGCGTGTCGCCCGCGGCGCACCGCCGCGGCGAGGCGCATGTCCGAAACGAGCAAACCCCGGGCGGGCTCTGCTAAGCCCTGCCGGCCGCCTCGCGGCTAAGCTCGGCGCATGGTCAAACCGGAGTACATCGAGCAGTACCGGGAGCAGGGATACGTCCTCGTCCCCGGCCTCTTCAGCGGCGACGAGGCGGCGGCCCTTCGTCAGGACATGCACGACCTTGCCGAGCGTCTGAGCCGAACCCACAACATCGACGCGACGTGGGGATCCGCCCGCGCGGCCGTTAAGGAGGCGGCGACGACGAAGATCCTGCACTGCCACAACGCGCAGTTCTACAGCGCCCGGGTGACTCAGCTCCTCTGCGATCCCCGCTTCACGGACCACGCCGCGGCCTTCATGGGGAGCGAGAACGTCCAGCTCCATCACACCAAGATGTTCATCAAGCCGCCGGAGAAGGGCTCGCCCTTTCCGATGCACCAGGACGCCCCGTTCTTTCCCCACGACCGGCACACGATGATGGCGGCGATCGTTCACTTCGACGACGCCCCGCTCGAGAAGGGGTGTCTGCGCGTGGTGCCCGGCTCACACAAAAACGGCATTCTTGAGCACGAAGGCGAGGGGGCGTGGCACCTGCCGTTCGAGCGGTACCCGATCGAGGACGCCGTGCCGATCCCGGCCAAGGCAGGCGACGCGGTCTTCTTCAGCTACCTGACGATCCACGGTTCCGGGATCAACACCTCGAACGAGGCGCGCACGACGCTGTTGGTGCAGATGCGCGACCCCGAGGACCCGCCGACGATCCGTACCCACGTGTCGCGCGGCCAAGGCATGATGCTCCGAGGCGTCGATCCGACCCCTCGGCCGCAATTCGAAGAAGGCATGTAACCCTCTGCTTCTTCGCGAACACCCGAGAGTGGAAGACTAGTTGCTCAACCTATACAAAACCGGACGGCACCGAAAGAGTGCCGTCCGGTTCTATTTTTGAGCCCCAGCCTGTGGATATGGACCAATTTATGGCCGTATCCTCTACACAGAGGCCGGCTCTCGAGGGACGCGGCTACTTCTTGGCCGTCGCCTTCGCACCCTGCTTGGCGAAGGTGCCGGTGTCGTCCACGCCGTCGTTGAAGACGCGGGCCACGAAGACCGTCTGGCCAGGCTGAACGTCGAACTCAAGGTCGTAGCGCAAGCCGCCATTGAGGAAGATCTCGACGAACGCCGTTCGCGTGCTGTTGCTCACGTTTCGCACGAAGACGTTGTACGGTTCGTTCGCGAACTGGTCGTTCACGTCGAACGCGATCCGCGTGCGGTCGTTCTCCAGATTGGAATCGCAGCCGAACCCAGGGTCGTCGTCGATGCACGCGTCGCCCGAGTTGGGGGAGCCGTCGTCCGGCGAAACGATCAGGCGCAAATCCTCGACGTCCGGGCTCTCGAGCGACACCTCAGCCCGAGTGTTGTCGTCGAACACGCTGCCGCCGCCGCCGCCGCACCCGCTCATGCCAAACAATGCCAGGGCCGCAACGAAAGGTAGGGCCATCTGCCGTAGTCTCATACTCATCTCCTCTTGTGCCGGACAAACCATGCTCCAGCACAATTACGAGGTTTGAACAGGCTTTGAGGTTCGCTAATGTTGCTCGCTGAACTCACGAGATGTCTCGAACTGACCGAGCCAGGCCAGCGCGTCCTCGTGATCGAGGACAATCTTCCGTGGCTTTATCGCCTCTCGGACTTCTGGCGAGAGGCCGGTCACGAGGTGGTCGCTCTCGCGGGCATCCGACACGTCGAGGGGTCGGCGGCAGTCGGAATGGCGCCGGACCTAGTGTCGATCGTGCCGGTGGATCTAGGCAGCTTCGACGCGGCTTTCCTGGACTACTACTTCTTCGGCGAGCGGCACAACGGCGGCACGCTGACCCGAGCGCTGCGAGCCGCCGGCTGCGAGCGCATTCTCGGCATGTCCTCCGACGCTCAAGCGAACGCGACGATGGCGGCCCTCGGCGCGACGGCCACGATGCGAAAGAGCGACTTCATGCGACTCCTCGGGCTTTAGCGACATTGCCCTTAGGCTAAAGAGCGGTGCATGAGATAGGCGTCCACCAAACCCAAGCCTTGGTGCCGAAAGGCTTGGGGAAGCGTCGCCAAGATCTCGAAGCCGAGCGACCGCCAGAGCCGAACCGCGCGTTCGTTCGTGCTGACGACCAGATTGAACTGCATCGCCACATAGCCCGCCGCCCGCGCCTCGGCCAGCGAGTGCTCTCCCATGCTCCGCCCAACGCCGAGACCGTGGCCGTTCGGGTCGACCATGTAGGCGGCATTCGCCACGTGGCTCCCGCGCCCCGGCTGATTGGGCTTGATGAAGTACGCGCCGACCACCTGCCCGGAGCTCTCTGCGACGTAGGCCGTTGCGGTGGACATCCAGAGCTGCTTGGCTTCGTGCTCGGTCGTCTCGGCCGTCCAAGCAAAGCTGTCGCCTGCCGCGACGACGGCCTGGAAGATGGACCAGATCCGGGGCCAGTCTCTCGGGGTCGCAGGTCGAATGCTGAGCATCGCCTGGTTGTAGCCGATCACCAAGGTCGAGCGGCTACAGCAACCGCTGACGCAGCTTCTCTCCATTGCGCCGCCACCACTCCCGGGCAGGGCCGTATCCGGCGGCGAGGGCGAACTCCCACTCCTCCAGCATCGTCCGCGCGTCGCCGGTGGCATACCGGAGCATCCTTCGGCACTGCGCCCACACATCCTCGAGGGTCGGCTCGTACGCCACCGGGTGAACCCACGGGAGGCGGAACGTCGGCGTTTGGATGAGAACGTCGTTCCAGTCCTGCCCCTCGCCTGAGGGGTGCAGGACCTCCGCCTCGCAGCCCACCATCACGAGCTGGTCTCGCAGGTCGGCGGCCCCTTTGCGGCCGGGTTCGTCATTGTCGAAGCTGACCCAGACACGCTTGTCCATGAGCGCTTCGATCAGCCAGTCGTGCACCGTTCGGCCTCCTAGGGCGATGGCCGGGTAGCCCCGCTCGACGAGCGCGGCGGCGGTGTTCGGCCCTTCGCAGACAACGACCTCGTCTTCCTCGAGTGCCCGCAGATTGAAGATCCCCTGAGACACTTTCCCGAAGGTGACCTTGGCCGTCTCTCCCGGTTCAGCTTGGCGGAGGAGTCGGCCTTGACGCGCCACGCACCTGCCGTCAAGGTCGTGGAAGAAGAAGACGACGGCAGGTTGGCTCACCCACTCGTCGCCGAAGAGGAACGGGTACGCGGAATCGAACCCCATGCCGGTCTTCACTCCGTCGATGCCCCGTGACCGCTCGTAGTCGTCGGCCGGAGACGCCGGAAAGTCGCGGCGACAACGAACGACGTACTCTTCCGGCAGTTCCGGGGCGGGCTCGGGGCACGCCGGCTCGACCGGCCGGATAGGAGCCTGCGCCTGTTGCGCCGCGTACCTTCGGCGCCGGGCTCTTCCAAGCGGCGCCGCTTGGCTGCGGTACTCCTCCAAGAGTCCCCGCTCGCCGCACTTGAAGCAGTGGTACAGCCCTCGCTCCCGATCGATTGAGAGGTCCGGCGTTTTGCCGCCGCCAGGCTGGCACCGAGGGCAGAAGTAGCGCCCGCGGCGGGGGCCCCGCGGATTGTGCGCCTCGACCTCGGCCATCGAAAGTGCCATAGCTTTGTCTACTATTCTAGTCCGCCGGACTCACTGGGACAAGACCTGCGGCCTTAACGTGCGGAACGGGTAAACCTTCGGTACTCACCGTGGCCTCTCCGATCCCACCCGTCTCAGCAGAACCGCGAGGAAATCGCTTCTCCCGCCCGTTCTTCTTCGTGCTCGGGATCCTCTTCGTGATCCTCGGCTACATCGGAGTCGTGCTGCCCGTGATGCCGGGGACGATCTTCTTCATCCTCGCCCTCAACGCCTTTCGGCGGAGCAACGCGAAGCTGGAGCACTGGCTTCTCTACCGAACCCGCTTCGGTCCGGCGCTTCGCGACTGGGACGAGCACGGCTGGATTACCAAGCGGGTGAAGACCATCATCGTGATCTTGGTTTGGGGCTCGATCATCGGCTCCTCGATGACGGTCATGCGCCGCTTCCCCGATCGCATGGTCGCCTCCGGATTGATCTGCTCGTTGGTCCTCACTGCCTCGTTGGTCTCCTGGTACATCCTGTCGCGGCCCACAAAGCCCGCCTGACGACCATCCCCGAAGGATCGATGTTGATTTTCGCATTGTGCGGGAACTTGATAGTGTGTCACTCACGTTATGTATCATTGAGGGCGACGTAGATCGCCCAACCAAGGAGACAAACGAGAAATGAAGACTCTGGTTAACTGGAATCCCACCGCTGACTTCCGCGCGATGGACGAAATGTTCGACCGGCTCTTCGGAGCGCCGGTCAGACCGGCGACTGGCAACGTCGCCGCGAGCCTCCCGGTCGACATCACCGAGCGCGAGGGCAAGCTGTTCGTTCGCGCCGCCGTCCCAGGCGTCGATCCGAAGGACCTCGACGTTCAGGTCGAGAACAACGTCCTGACGATTCGCGGCGAGACTCGCTCGGAGGGCTCCCATCAGGATGAGAAGGTGTACCGACGTGAGGTGCAGTACGGCGCGTTCGCGCGCTCGATCCGCCTTCCGGAGGGGTTGGACCTCAACAGCATCGACGCCGAGTTCCGCAACGGCGTGGTTACGATCACGCTTCCTCGCCTGATCGAGGAGAAGCCGAAGGCGCTCAAAGTCGCTATCCGCAATGCGGAACCGATCGCGGCGGACGTCGTGCAGGACGCCACGACTCCCGAAGCGTAAGCCAGGGCGATCGTGAGCTAACGAGGGGGCCGGTGGCACTGCCACCGGCCCCCTCGTCGTCGAGTCGACTCCTTGGCGAGGCAGGTGAACGGTGGTAAGGTGCAACCAATCTTCCGGAGCCGTCGAACCGTTCCCGTTCCGGCGGCATCCTAAGGCATTGCAATGTCACCCGATCAAGTGAGCAGCAGACCCGCGACCGCGGGACGAAAGAGTCGGGTGGCGCTCTACAGCATCATGGGTATCGGTGTCGTCTCCCTCCCCCTCGTCCTCTGGATGTCCCAAGCGGGCAGCTCGGCCGGCCCTCTCGACCGTTACGCCACCTACCGGAAGGCAAACCCCAGCTTGGGCCTCGAGTTCGACTACCAGATGAACAGCCGCAAGCTAACGGGCGCACGCGCCTTCGTTGACTCCGGCAAGCAGGCTCGACTCGACGTCAAGGGGATGAACGAGGACTACAGCGGCGTGATGACCAGCGCCGGCTTCACCGAAGTGGAGCGATCGAGTGGGACGTACGACGTGCGGAACCTCGTGGACGAGCCGGTGCTGCCAGCATCGAGGATTGCCGGCGCCACCCAGGTGTTTCCCAAGTGGATCAACGTACCGAACCTTCGGCAGCTCGCCCCTCCGGACGCGACCGTTCAGATTAAGGGGAAGGAGCGCGGCCTCGGCGTTGAGTGCGACGTGGTGACCGCGACCTTCGGATCTCCCGAGGCGAAGGGAGATGCCCCGGGTGGCGTCGTCGAGGCAGCGGTCGCCCCCGATGGACGCCTCGCTCGTCTCTCCATGACGAACTGGGCTCCGATGCAGCCTCGCCTGCACCAAAGCTGGACGTTCCGGAAGTTCGAAGCCGCGCCAGCGGATGAACGACGATATACCCTTGCGATTCCCGACGGCTTCGTTCCGTACAGCCTGGACGGCAAGTACGGCCCCGTCGGCGTTGGAGAATCGATGCCGACGAGCGGTTGGACGGCAACGGCCGGCGGGAACTTCGACTTACTTGGAAAGCTAGGTGCAAAGGGTGGACTGATCGCTCTCGTGACGCCAGGCAGCGTCCCGAGCCAGCGAGCCCGCGCCTCACTCGCCAAGCTGCAGGGAGCCGGCTTGCCCGTCGTCGTGGTCAGCGACGGGACCAGTCCCGCCGCAGCCGCCGGAGCCGACGCCTTCGACTCGACCGGCAAGCTGGTGGAGGCGCTCCGTCTGCCGGCGACTCCGACGTTCTTTCTCGTGGACGCCAATGGCAAGATCACCCATCTCTGGATGGGCTACGATGCGACAAAGGCCACCGAGTTTGAAAAGGACGTGCAGGAGCAGTTCGCAACCCGGTAGGCCTCCGGTCGTAACTTTGATCGTCGGCGCTCGCCGTCGTGACGGCGAGCGCCGGTCGGTGAATCTTTATGGTTAATCCGCTCCCGCTCATCGTCTTCGTCCTTCTGGCCATCGCGGGATACTTCGGCATTCGGCCGGAGATCGCGGAGCCCGGCCGTATCGGCATCTTCGCCCTCTGGCTGATGCTCTCGATGTTCCTCTCCTCCGTTTTCCGCATTGCCGCGCAATGGGAGAAGGCTCTCGTTTTCCGCCTCGGGAAGTTTCAGTCGGTGAAAGGGCCCGGAGTCTTCACGGTCATCCCGGTCTTCGACTCAGTCCGGCTTGTCGACACCCGAATCCTCACGCTCGACATTCCGCGTCAGGAGGCGATCACCAAGGACAACGTTCCCGTCTCTCTCGACGGTGTCATCTTCCTTCGCGTCAGTGAGCCCGAGGACGCCGTCATCCGCGTTCAGAACTACCAGCAGGCGATCCGGCAGTACGCCCAGACCGCGTTGCGAGACGTAGTCGGCTCAGTGAGCCTCGACGAGATCCTCGCCGATCGCGAGGCGCTCGGCAAACGGATCGAGCAGCTGGTCGAGTCCGAGATCGTCGGATGGGGCCTCGAGGTCGCCGGCATCCGCATTCAGGACATCCTTCTCCCCGAGGACCTAAAGCGAGTCATGGCGCGCCAGGCCGCGGCCGAACGCGAGAAGCGCGCGAACATCACCAAGTCCGAGGGCGACCGCGAGGCGGCCGAGAACCTCGCCGCCGCCGCCACCACCATGGCGACCTCCCCGGGTGCCCTCCAACTCCGGACTCTGCAAACCCTCGACAGCCTCGGCGGCTCCGCGTCGAACACGGTGGTCCTCGCCGTGCCCGTCGACGTGATGCACGCCCTCCAAGCCGTGCCGAAGCTCTTGGAGCACCAACAGACGCAAGCGGCCCCGGCCAAACAGCCGCAGAAGCAGGAGACGAAGGCCCCTCTGACCGAAGGGTTCTTCCTCAGTCAGCCCCGCCTCGAAGAGCCCGAAACCGGAACCGAAAACGTTCAGGCGTAGCGGCGTTGTTGGGACGGTGCGCCGCGCATAGACCGCGTCGAGGGGACGTCACCGCTAGTCAAGCGATGACGTACAATGCGGTCGGTGGTCGGTCGTAGCGGCCCGCGCGGTTCGCGCGTCGCCTTGCGCGTCCGCCGGTCACCTCCAGGCCATTAACCTGACCAAATCAAGCCGAACCAGGTCGGCTTCGCCTGCCTCCTCGGAGGCACCGCGTGAGGGCTATGCGAGCTTCGAGCTCCCGCCCGAGCGCGGGGGTGGCGTTCGACCTGGGGAGGCGGCAAGCCGATGTACGAAACCGTTCGAGATGTCTTAGGCGGCATTGCTGTCGTGATCGTTGCCCTCATGGGGCTTCGGTTCGCCGTCTCCGCAATGCGTAGCGAGTTCACCGTCTTCGACTACCAGCAATCGCTGCTCTTCCGACACGGCCGATTCGTCGGCCCGCTGCCGCCTGGACGTCACGTACGTTGGGGTCGCGGGTGGACCGCTGAGGCGTTTGACACGCGTCCGATCGTCCAGCCCGTGGCGAATCAAGAGGTTCTCACCGCCGACGGGCTGACCGTGAAGATCACCGTCGTCTACGAAGCGGCCGTGACCGACGCGGTCCGCGCCTTGATGGCGGCCCAGAGCAGCACGTCCGCCGCCTACATGGCCGTCCAGTCCGCGTTGCGAGACGCCGTTGCCGTGCGCACCGGGGAGGAGCTCCTGAGCGTGCGGAACGAGATCTCCAGCCAGCTCACCGAAACCTGCCGGGCACCGTTCGAGGCTCTGGGCATGCGGCTCGAGCGTATCGAGGTGCGGGACCTCATCTTCCCCGGCGAGCTGAAGCGGCTGTTCGCCCAGGTGGTGATGGCGCAGAAGGAGAGCCAAGCCGCGCTCGAGCGGGCCAGGGGTGAACAAGCCGCGCTGCGCAGCCTCGCCAACGCCGCTCGGATGCTCGAGAACAATCCTGCTCTCTATCAGCTTCGCGTGCTCCAGGCGCTGGGCGACGGCAAGGGCGCCACCGTCGTGCTGCACGCTGGGAACACGCCTGCCGCCGCGCCCGGCACGGAAGCGGCAGAATAGGCAGATGCAACCTGAGCGCATTCTGTTCTACCGCCTCCATTGGAGCGTCCAAGCCAAGCTCGGCAACGTCGTGCTCGTCACTGGTGGCGTGACCGACCAGACGGAGACGACCCTCGAAAACCTCACCGCACCTGAGTTCCAAACGCTGGTGATGGTGCTGCGGCACGAACGGCCGCTCTACTTCGATCCGGCCACCGCGACCGTCTTCTCTGGCAACGAGATCGTGGGCGAGGAAGAGATCGACTGATCTCGAACGCGCAATCGCACCTCCACTGCTTTTTTCCTAGGCCTGCGAACGAAACCACGCTCACGTAACGTTAAGGTTTCGTTCGCAGACGAGCCTTGGACGATGCCGTCCCGCTTTCCCTCGGAGACGTTGCATGAAAAAAGCCTTCACCCTCATCGAGCTGCTGGTCGTCATCGCCATCATCGCGATCCTCGCCGCCATCCTCTTCCCGGTCTTCGCCCAGGCGAAGGAAGCGGCGAAGCAGACGACCTGCCTCTCGAACACCAAGCAGCTCGCGCTCGGCCAGCTCCTCTACTCGAACGATGCCGAAGACTCGGTGATCCCGAGCAACACCCAGCTTCCGTCGGCGCCGCTGAGCGACCAGGTCGCCGGGTCGTGGGTCAACACCATTCAGCCCTACATCAAGAACACGGCGATGCTCCAGTGCCCGTCGTTCAGCGAGTCGAACCTCTTCAAAGCGATGGATCCCTCCTACTGCGACGGCGGGCACGACATGCTGCCGCCGCAGACGGGTAAGTACCTCTCGCACTACGGCGTGGCCAAGCACGTGCGCTGGTGGAACGACTGCGGGAGCAGCAGCGCCAACGCCCCGTACGCGAACTATCCGGGCAGCGGGTGGACCGAGGTGAGCGGCACGCAGACTTGGCAGACGCTCAATCTCAGCAGCGTCGTCGAGAGCGCCCGGACGGCCAACATCGGTGACGCCTTCACCGCGGTGAACAAGACCGGAACCGAGGTCGTGAGTAAGTTCGGGTGCGAAGCTCAGTACCGCCACAAGGGCGATGGGGGCTCGTTCTCGTTCCTCGACGGCCACTCCAAATACCTCAAAGGAAACCCCGAGATGATCTTGGAATCGAAGGACGGGTGCACCTACGAGAAGTACTTCACTTACGATCGCTGAGCCTCGCAGGATCGCCGTTCTGGGTCGCACATTCGGGACCTAAGGTCTCGATTCCCACAAGGAAGCGGACGTCCGATCGGACGTCCGCTTCCGAGCGAATAGACTAGCGTCTATGTTGAAAGGTAGGCAGGCGGGGATGGCGTTCATCTTCGTGACGTTGCTCATCGACGTCATCGGATTTGGGCTCGTCATCCCGGTGTTGCCAAAGCTGGTCCAGCAACTCGCGGGCGGACCGCCGGATTTCCAGGCGCGCACACTGGGTTGGCTCTTGGCGCTCTACGGACTCATGCAGTTCGTGTTCGCCCCGGTCCTGGGCAACCTCAGCGACCGGTACGGTCGGCGTCCGGTGTGGTTGCTCGCCCTCCTCTTCACGGGCGCGGACTACATCCTGCAGGCGATGGCCCCGGGCATCGAGTGGCTCTTCGTGGGTCGGATCCTCGCCGGAATCTTCGGCGCGAGCTTCACCGCCGCCACCGCGTACATCGCCGACGTGACGCCCCCAGAGAAGCGCGCGCAGAACTTCGGCATGATCGGCGCGGCGTTCGGCGTGGGCTTCATCATCGGCCCGGCGATCGGCGGTCTGTTGGGCGCGTACGGCCTCCGGGCCCCCTTCTGGGCCGCGGCCGTGGTGACGTTCCTGAACCTTCTGTACGGCACGTTCGTGTTGCCGGAATCTCTGTCGAAGGAGAACCGACGAGCGTTCGATTGGAAGAAGGCGAACCCGTTTGGTGCGTTCAAGGTGCTGAATCGAGAGGCGTGGGTGCTCGCCCTCGCCGGCGCGGTCACCCTGGTTTCGTTGGCCGGCTGGGTGCCTCCCAGCGTCTGGGTGCTGTTCACGTCCTATCGGTTCGGGTGGGACGAGCAGGCCAATGGCCTCTCGCTCGCGCTTCTCGGACTCGCGACGTTCATCGTCCAGATGTTCCTCATCCGAGTCCTCTCGGAGAAGCTGGGCGACATCAAGATGCTCGCCTTCGGGCTCGCAATGAACGTGGTCGGATTCGTGCTCATCGGCGCATCCGCTTGGCAGGGCATGCTGCTGGTCTCCATGGTGCTGTGGACACTGGCGTTCGTCACCGGCCCCGCGCTACAGGGCATCGTGTCTCGCCAGTACGGCCCGGATGAGCAGGGGGCCGTGCAGGGCGCGCTGACGGGCATCCAGAGCCTTACCGGCGTCATCGGTCCGCCCATCTTCACCGCGATCTTCGGCTACTTCACCGGCCCCTCGCCCGTGAAGGTGCCGGGCGCGCCATTCTTCGTCGGCGGTGCGCTCGCCCTCATGGCCGCGCTGCTCGCGAAGTGGGCGCTGCGCGACCAGAAGAGCGAGGGTATGAAGCCAGCCGAGGCTTAGCCTGCACCGCGCCGCAGCACCTCGTGCACTACAATGGCGCTCTATGCAGCCGGCTGAGCCTCGACGCTCCATTCCCTGGTGGCTGATCGCCTTATTGCTGTGTGCGCTTCCATGCTCAGGATTCCTGCTACGGTGCGGGCCGCAACTCAGACGGTTGGTGCCGGGACCCCGAACAAATCGGTATCTGCGACCGAAGGCAGAGCGCGCAGCCGACTTCAGTCATCTCGCCGCCTCGAAGGACGGAAAGGTGGTGCTCGTCGCCTCCCCTTCCGGTGTCGTCGAGTCGCTTGACCCGGTCTCTCTGAAGCCGCGACGTACGTGGAAGGGGAACGCCAAGATCCGTGCGCTGAAAGTGTCGGGGGACGGCGCCACTGCCTGCGTCCTAGCCGACACCGGCACGGCCGTGATCCTTGAAGCCGCGAGTCTCAAACCGCGGGAGCGGTTTGAGACTGGTCTGAGCTGGAACGATGAGTGGGACATCGCATTGCTCGCTCTTTCGCCCACAGGCGAGAGCGTCGTCACTTCCGGCCCCGAAAGCACGTTGGTGCTGAGGGACACGCAGACGGGCAAGATCCGCTGGCGGCGGAACATGGACGCCGTTTCAGCCCACTTCCGCGAAGACGGTCGCGCCCTTCTACTGTCGCCAGGACTGAAGACGTTCGTTCTGTCGGTACAGGACGGGGCCACGCTCTTCGATCACGATCAGGGCGGCGTTGTGGCATGGAGTCCCGGCGGGACGCACATCTTAGTTGCCCCCGATGGCGCCCCTATGAAGCGAATCAATGTCGCGACGGGCGGCGTGAGGCGATTTGGAGAGCCGGAGAGAGTGTGGAGCTTGGCGGCTGATTCGAGTGGACTGCTTCTCGTCTCGCTCCCCGGGAACATGGGGCCACACACTGGAGGGCGGACGCATCTAAGGCGGCTGTCGACTGGCGAATTCCTCTTCGAACTGGATCACGAGGACACGATCATGAGCGAAATCGGTTGGTGGCATCAGCGCCCCTTGGTGGGTGGGAGCGGAGGGCTTTACTTGTTCGACGAACGGACCGGTAGGCAGTTGGCGGCGCTCGTGCGAGGCAGGCAGCTAGTGCGTCAGTTCACTCCCACTTCGGGATCGCTCTACGCTCTGATCGATGGAATGGTGTTCCGTTGGGAGATGCCGCCAGATCTTCGGCGCGTCGGCCGTTGAGCTATCGGACGCAGCAAGACGGGCCGCTCGCGACGCGAGCGGCCCGTCTTGGCACACGAGAATCCGGCCGGCCTTAGTAGTGCCAGTCGACGTTGTGCGCCTGCTTGGCGTGCTTCTCGATGAACTCGCGCCGAGGCTCGACCTTCTCTCCCATGAGTCGGCTGAACATCAGCTCGATGTCCATCTCGAACTGCGGGTCGAGCTTGACCTGCACGAGCCGGCGATTCGCCGGGTTCATGGTCGTCTCTTCGAGCTGCTCGGCGTTCATCTCACCGAGACCCTTGAAGCGGGTGACGAGCACGTTCTTCTTCTTGAGACCCTTGATGATCTCGTCGCGCTCCTTCTCGCTCATCGCGTAATGGCGCTCGTTGTTGCCCGCTTTGACGACGAACAGCGGCGGCTGGGCGAGATAGACGTTGCCACTCTGGATGAGCGGCTTCATGTACCGGTAGAAGAACGTGAGGAGCAGCGTGCGGATGTGCTCGCCGTCCACGTCCGCGTCGGTCATGATGATGATCTTGCCGTAGCGGAGCTTCTCGGGATAGAAGGTGAGCTCTTCGCTCTTATCCTTCTTGTCCTTGCCGTTCTTCTTCGCCTTGCCGTTGCCGTTGCCGCTGGCGTGGCCGTCGCTCGACTCCTCGCCATCGCCGACCACCATTTCGAAGTCCAGCTCGGCGTCTTCGCTGGCGACCTTGGCCGCCTGGCTCTTGCCCATCGAGAGGTCGATGCCCACGCCGAGGGCGGCGATGAGCGACTTGATCTCCTCGTTGTCCAGCGCCTTGTCGATGCGGGCACGCTCGACGTTCAGGATCTTGCCTCGGAGCGGAAGCACGGCCTGCGTCTGCCGGTCTCGCGCGCCCTTGGCCGATCCACCGGCCGAGTCGCCCTCGACGAGGAACAGCTCGCACTCGTCGCGGTTCTTGCTGATGCAGTCGGTGAGCTTGCCCGGCAACCCGAACGAGTCCATCACGTTGCCGCGCCGGATCTGCTCTGCGGCCTTGCGGGCCGCCTCCCGGGCGCGCTGGGCGAGGATGCCCTTCTCGACGATGAGCTTCGCCGCCTTGGGGTTCTCTTCGAAGAACGTGGTCAGACCGTCGCCCACGAGCGAGTTCGTCTGGCCCTGGACTTCGGGGGTCACGAGCTTGACCTTGTCCTGCGAGTTGTAGGACGGGTTCTCGAGGCGGAGCGAGATGACCGCGGTCAGGCCGTCGGTGATGTCGTCGGCCGTGAGGTTGTTGTCCTTCTCCTTGAGGAAGCCGTTCTTGCGGGCGTAGGCGTTGACGACGCGGGTGAGCGCCATCTGGAAGCCCGACACGTGGGTGCCGCCATCCGGGTTGTGAATGTTGTTGGAGAAGGCGAGGATCGTCTCGTTGTAGCCGTCGTGGTACTGGAGAGCGACCTCGACCTCGGTGTTGTCACGGACTCGCTTGAAGAAGATGACCGGGTGGAGCGTGTCCTTGCCGTCGTTGAGGTCCTCGACGAGTTGAGGAATGCCGCGGACGAAGTGGTAGGTGTCCGAGTTCTCCGCGTTCTGCTCGTCGATGTACTCGAACTTGACCTTGGCGTTGAGGTACGCCAGCTCCTTCATTCGGGTCTTCAGGATGTGGACGTCGTACTCGGTTTCCGTTAGGACGGTGTCGTCCGCCATCCAGTGCTGCCGCGTGCCGGTGGAGCCGTCCGAGACCTTGCCGATCTCCTTAACGTCGCCCTGCGGGATGCCGCGCTCGTAGCGCTGCCGGTAAACCTTGCCGTTGCGCTTGACCGTGGTCTCCATCCAAGCACTGAGCGCGTTGGTACAGGAGACGCCAACGCCGTGGAGGCCGCCGGAGGTCTTGTAGCCGCTGCTCTCGCCGCCGAACTTACCGCCGGCGTGGAGGACGGTCATGACGACCTGCAGGGCCGAGACGCCCATCTTGGCGTGTCGGTCGACCGGGATACCGCGGCCGTTGTCTTCGATGCTCAGCGAGTTGTCGGCGTGGAGCGTGACCTTGATGTGGTCGCAGTAGCCCGCCAACGCCTCGTCGACCGAGTTGTCGAGGACTTCCTTGAAGAGCTGGTGCAGACCGCGCTTGCCGTTGTCGCCGACGTACATGCCCGGGCGCTTGCGGACGGCCTCAAGGCCCTCCAGCACCTGGATCTGATCGGCGTTGTAATCGCCCATGACCTTGCTCGTAATCTCTTCGATCGCTTGGAGCTGGTCGTCGGTGTTAGTGGGTTCCTGATTGGACATGGGAGTGGTCGCGGATGCCGCAGGCGAGCCCTCGATTAGGCTCAAATTGAACCTACAGCATACCTTATATACATACGCCCGTCTGGCACTCCGCGAGTCACCGATTGCGCCATATCGCGCACGCCTTTCTCTCTCGTAACGACTCGAGTTCAGAGACGTGGGCCCTGGGTGAGAGGGTGATCGCGGTGGGCCCTTTCTTTCCTGGCGTCGGCTTTCCTAAGCGCAAACCGAAGGGAGCTAGATCGCGAGATCCGGTCTAAGCCGCGCCGCGGCTACCCGGCCACTTGAACTCCTTAAGCTTGCCCAAGAGGTCTGGGGTAGCGCCTTTGGCGACGATCACCTGCACGCCGCGCAACGACGGCTCAAGGTTGAGCTGGCCCTTCAGCTCCTCCGCATCCGGATCCTTCAAATCGTGCCCCAGCACGATTAGCTGGGGGTGCACTTCGCGGGCGACCCGAACGACGTCGCGCGATTTGCCGACGGTGTGGACCTGATGTCCCTGGCGCTCGGCCTGCAGCTTGGCGAAGGCGACGAGGGCACGCTGACGGTGGCAGACGAGGACGACCATGTCCGAACGACGTGCCGATGGACCTTCGGGTTGCGGCACGGCGTCAAAGGTACTGACATGGCAAGAATGGGAATCAAACTAATCGAGCGGGCAACCGGAGAGGTCTGGACCCTCGTCGGCGACGGCGACGGGCACTCGCGCGTGCTCGACGAATACCAGCCGGAGCGGCCCCCCACGGCCTATCGCATCCGCAGTGAGTCGACCGGCGAGGTGCGCATGATCTCGAGCAATTTCTCCGGCCGCTACGACCGGATGATCTAGCCGGCGTACGCGACCGCGGGCTCTTCCACGTAGAGTCCGGTGAGCGCCTCGATGCAGACTGGGTCGAATGCCCGGCCCTCGTCCTCACGCATGATCGACAGTGCCTTCGTCGCCGGCATCGCGTCGCGATACGGCCGCTTCGCAGTCAGGGCGTCGTACACGTCGGCGGCGGCCACGATCCGCATGTCCAGATCCAGGTGCTCGGCCGAGAGCCCGCGCCAGTACCCTCGGCCGTCCAGCCGTTCGTGATGCGCCGAGGCGATCTCGGTGATCCGCTCGAAGCCGCGGATCCTGGCGAGGATCTCGTGCGAGTACCGCGGGTGCATCCGCACCTTCGTGAACTCCTCATCCGTCAGCTTGCCCGGTTTGTCCAGGATCGCGTTGGAGATCCCGAGCTTGCCGAGGTCGTGAAGGAGCGCCGCCCGGCGCAAGGTCTTCAGCCGCTCGCCCCCGATTCCCAGGCGGGCTGCAATGGCCACGGAGTACTCCGTCACCCGAGTCGAGTGCTGCCCAGTGAAGCCGCTCTTCGCGTCGACGATGCTCGCGAACGCGAGGCAGATCTCGTCGACGTCGGCGTCCGTCGCGGCTTGAGCGTCGGCGGGAGCGGTGAGTTCGGGCGAAGCGTCTCCCCCGTGCGCGTTCATCTCCAGCCAGAAGGCGTGGTCGTGCTCCAACGCGATCGCCGCCTGCGCGACCTCGGGGTCGAACCACCGTCCCTTGCGGCGCCGAACCATCGCGACCGCCTCGGGCACGCCGATCACGCTGGCGAACAGCTCCATCGTCTGGCAAAGACAGAGGATTCGGGCCAGCACCGGGATGCGGTCGCCCCGCAGGTGCGAAGGGCTGCCGCGCCCGTCCCAGTGCTCGTCCAGGTGACGCACCGCGTCGGACGTCGCGACATCGAACCCGAGCTGGCGGGCGATGTCCGCCCCCCGGCTGCAGCGGGCCGCCGTCACCTCGTCCATCAAGCCCGTGGGCGTCTTTGCCATGTCGAGCATCTTGCGCAGTCGGACGCCCGCAGGCGCGCCCCGCTCCGCGTGCGAGAGCCCGTACCAAGCGGACTTCAGAAAGTTGCTCCAGTCCACGAACTTGACGTCCCGCTTGTTCTCGAGCTCGTCGCCGCCGAACGCCTGCTGGATGCGAACGGCATTGGTAGAACACCCCGAGTCCTTCAGGAGCGCCGCGTAGAAGAGGTGGGTGAGGTCAGACTCGCTCAGACCGAGGTCGGCGCCAATTCGTTGGGCCAGCAGACAGGTCCGGACCGCGTGGCCGCGGGGCTGGCCCTCGGTCATGTCCAGGGCGTGGCTCAAGGCCGACAGGATCTCGGCTCGGGTCGGCGCTGACTCTCCCACAACGAAAGTTAAGCAGGGGAGACGGACGGCATTCGCAAAAATTACCGGCTTGAGCGCTTAAACCCGTAGCATTGCGAGGGTTCTTCCCGCCCTTGGGGCCTCGGTGCGGGAGGATCGCCAGTTGGTACCCTTCTGCCGTGAGCCTCTATTCCTCGATCGTCCGCCCCTTGGCCTTCCGTATGGACCCGGAGCAGGTGCACGAAGTGGCAATGGGGGCGCTATCGAAGGGGCTCTTCCGCGCGCCGGACTTTTTCGATCCGCGTCTGGAGCAGACGCTCTTCGGCGTCCGCTTCCCTAATCCGCTCGGCCTGGCCGCCGGCTTCGACAAGAACGCGCGGGCGCTCAACTTCTGGCACCAGCTCGGATTCGGGTTCGTGGAGTGCGGCACGGTGACCTACCACGCGCAGCCGGGAAATCCGAAGCCGCGCATGTTCAGGCTGCCCGAGGATCGGGCGCTCATCAACCGCCTCGGCTTCAACAACGACGGGGCGCGTGAGGTGGCGGGGCGGTTGGCCGAGTCACGGTCGAAGATTCCCGTCGGCGTCAACCTCGGAAAGTCGAAGGTCACGGAGCTCGCGGACGCCCCCAAGGACTACCAGGAGAGCTTCCGCCTGCTCCGCTCCTTCGGGCAGTACTTCGTGGTCAACGTCTCCTCCCCTAACACCCCCGGCCTGCGCACACTTCAGGAGAAGGGACCGTTGATGGAAATTCTGTCGGCCATGCGCGAGGTGGACGCAGAGAAGCCGCTGTTCGTGAAGGTCGCCCCGGACCTCGAGCTTTCCGCGCTTGAGGACGTCATCGCGGTGGCCCACGAGGCACGCCTAACGGGCCTGATCGCCACGAACACGACCCTTTCCCGCGACGGAATCCGAAGCGACCCTGGCGAAGCGGGCGGCCTCTCCGGAGCTCCGCTGAAGCAGCGGGCCGACAACTTCCTGGCTCACGTCGCCCGCGGGTGCGACCCCTCGCTGATCCTCATGGGCGTGGGAGGCATCGGCACGGGCCGCGATATCTACGACAAGATCGCCCGCGGCGCCCACCTCACGCAGCTCTACACCGGCTGGATCTACGGCGGCCCGCACATGGTCCCGGGAGCCTTGGCCGAGTTGGTCGCGCTCCTGGAGCGCGACGGCTTCAAGTCGCTTGCCGAGCTCCGCGGCAAGGCGCTCTAGGACACTGGGGCACTGAGAGGAGGTCGATCCTTACCCCAGTGACCCAACGCCCTATCCCATGAACGTCTTATAGGCGTACCAACCCGCCATGCCGATCCCGTAGATCGCGATCGCCATCCGAAGCTTGTCGGGGTTGAGCCGCTGCGACACCCGGGCGGCGGCGAACCCCCCGATGATCGAACCGAAGCCCATGAGGAGCGCGGGGGGAACGAGGACCAGCCCGCTGGCGAAGAAGTGCACCGAGGCGACGACGTTGATCGCCACGCCAAGCCAATTCTTCACGGCATTCAGCTCATGGATGGTGCCGTCCATGTAGAGCGCGAACGAAGCGAGCATCATGATGCCCATGCCGGCGCCGAAGTAGCCGCCGTAGAGAGCGACGAGGAGCTGAAGGACCACGCCGCCCCACACCGGCATCGTACGCTCGCCTCGCTGAACCCACGCCTTCACACGCGGCTGGAGCAGCAGCAGAAATGCCGCCAGCAGGATGAGGAACGGCACGACGGCGTCGAAGACTCGTTGGCTCGTGCGGGTCAGGAGCAGAGCGCCGAGGGCCGATCCGACGATCGTCGGGACCAAGAGCCTCAGCAGGTGGTGCTTCGTCTTGCCCAGGAGATTGATGAACCCGAACGCGCCCGAAAGAGAGCCCGGCCACAGGGCGACGGAGTTCGTCGCGTTAGCGGGCAGCGACGGGATTCGCATGATCTCGGTGAGATACGGAAACGAGAGGAGCGAGCCGCCGCCGGCGACGGAGTTGATTCCGCTCGCGATCATTCCGACGACCACGAGCCCGATCCCCTCGAGAAGGGTCAACCCTTGATCTGCTCCAGGACGCTGATCAGCTCGACCGCCGCCTGAGCCGCCTCACGCCCCTTGTTGCCGAACTTGAGCCCCGCGCGGTCGAGCGCCTGGTCTTGAGTGTCCGGCGTGAGCACGCCCCAGGCGACCGGAATGCCGGTCTCCGTCTGGAGCGTCATGAGCGCCGCGCCCACGTCCGCGCCGAGGAGCTGGGCGTGCGGCGTCTGCCCCTGGAGGATGCACCCGAGCGCGAGCACTGCGTGCGGAGGCTGCGCGGAGCGCACGAGCCCGCCGACGACCGGCGGAATCTCCCAGGTACCAGGAACCTGGATCACCGTGACCTCAGGGTCGCCAAGCCGCTTCAGCTCGTCGAGCGCGCCCGCGAGCAGTTCCTTGGTCACCAGCTCGTTCCAGCGACTCACCACGATGGCGAGCCGCTTGCCCGCCGCGTTCATCCGTCCACGGATCTCCGTCACCTTTCGATTATGAACGGACTGGCCCTCAACGACCGGCGGCGAGCATCTTCTCGACGTACTTGGCAATGACGTCGAACTCGAGGTTCACCCGATCGCCCGGCGTTCGGGCACCCAGACTCGTGTTCTCAAGAGTGTGCGGAATGACCCACACGTCGAACGTTCCCCGCTCCGGACGGACGACCGTCAGCGAGATCCCGTCGATGGTCACGCTTCCCTTGTCGATCAGGTAGCGGTCGAACTTCTCGGGGGCTTGGAATCGCACGACCACCGAGTTGTCCGTGGGGGTCAGCGACACGACCGTCCCGGTCGCGTCGACGTGCCCCTGGACCACGTGGCCGCCGAAGCGGCCGTCTGCTGCCATCGCCCGCTCGAGGTTGACCGGGTCGCCCGGTCGCACGTCTCCGAGCGACGTCCGCTGGATCGTCTCCGGCGAAAGATCGAACCGCAATCCTTCGGCCGAGTCGATCACCGTGAGGCACACGCCGTTGACGGCGATGCTCTCCCCGAGATCGAAACCCGAGGGCGCAAATGACCCTGGTGAGTCTACGAGGAGGACTCCGGACTGCAGCGAAACGACCTTTCCGACCGCTTGGACGATGCCGGTAAACACGCGTCTATTGAACCTGTTATTACCGGGGAAAGATCGTGCGCAGTATAGGGCAAGAAGGGCTTGATGCCTCACTGTAGCGTTGACAGCGGTTTGCACCTGAGGTCAAGTTCCGTACGCAGATCGATGAATAACTTCCGCAAGCTCTCCGTCCTCTCCATCGCGGCTCTCGGCGTGGTCGCCGGCGCTTCCGCCCAGTCCACTCCGGTCGAGCGACCGTGGAAGGTCGAGGTCGGCGTCTACCAGCCGACTCTCACCACCAGCGGCCTCGATGAGAAGACCGGTCTCACGTTCGCCCTCGGATACACCTTCACCCGCCTCAACAACGGCATCGAGATCGAGGGTGAGCTCCGCGGCACCACCTACCGCATCTCGAGCATCGGCGGTCGCGACACCGTCAACCTCGGCCAGCTCGCCGTCAACGGCATCTACCGCCAGGCCACCAGCCCGCTCTTCTTCGGCGCCGGCCTCGGTCTCGCCCAGGGCGAGATCAAGATCGGTGGCGTGACGTTCACCGACAACAAGTCGTACTTCGTGTACCAGCTCATCGCCGGCTACACGATCAACGAGCGCGTCTACGCGACCGTTCGCTACCACGGCTCCGGCGAAGAGGCCTTCAAGGGCTTCAGCCTCGGCGTCGGCTACCGCTTCTAATCGAAGCTTAGGCACCCCGCCAACGTCCCCTCCGGCAACTGCCGGAGGGGACGTTTTCATTTCCGTGGCGGGACTGGGTGCGCGAGCGCCTAAAATCGCGAGATGAACGCCGAGATCGTCTCCGTCGGGACCGAGCTGCTGCTGGGGCAGATCGTGGACACCCACGCTCCCGTGATGGCCCAGATCCTCGCCGGAGCCGGCATAGGGTGCACGCGGCGGGCGACGATCGGCGACAACTGGGACCGCCTCGTCGGTGCGCTTCGCGAGGCGCTCGAGAGGGCGGATGTGCTGGTGACCATCGGCGGCCTAGGCCCGACGGTCGACGACCTCACCCGCGACGCCATCGCCGCCGCGCTGGACGACGAGCTCGAGACCGTTCCCGAGATGGAGGAAAAGCTCCGCAAGTTCTTCGCGAGCCGAAACATCGCGATGTCCGACTCCATCCTTCGGCAGGCGCAGAAGCCGAAATCTGCGCGCCTGATCGACAACCCGAACGGCACCGCTCCCGGCCTGATTTGTGAGAAGGACGGCAAGGTGGTGATCGCGCTCCCGGGCCCCAAGGGAGAGTTCGATCCGATGGCCCACGGGCCGGTGCGCGAGTTCCTCGCCCGGCTACAGGGTGGCGGAGTGATCCACTCCCGAACCCTGCGCGTCGTCGGCATGGGCGAGAGCCACGTCGAAGACCGCATCCGGGAGCTCATGGACGCCGAGAACCCGACCGTGGCCCCCTACGCCCACACCGGCGAGGTGCACCTACGCATCACGGCCCGAGCGGCCGACGTCGCCGAGGCCAACCGAATGCTCGATCCCGTCGAACAAGAGATTCGGGCTGCCCTCGGCCGGAACCTGTACGGCGTGGACGACACCACGCTTGAGGCCGCGGTCATCGGTCTGCTCCGCGACCGCGGCGAGACGATCGCGGTGGCCGAGAGCATGTCGGGCGGCGCGCTCGGCGCCCGACTCACCTCCGTGGCGGGATCGTCCTCCGCATTCGTCGGCGGCGCGATCGTCTACACCGCCGCCGCCAAGCAGAGCGCTCTCGGCGTCTCGGACGCAGTTCTCGGAGAGCACGGCCCGGTGAGCGCGGAGACGGCGGAGGCGATGGCCGTGGGCGCGCGCGAACGGTTCGGAGCGACGTACGCTCTCGCCATCACCGGCAACGCCGGTCCCGATGCCGACGTGGACGGGAAGCCGGTCGGACTCGTGTACCTCGCGCTGGCGGGCCCGAACTGGGTTCGTACGGAGCAGCAGCGCTACCGCGGCATCCGGGAGGACATTCGCCGCCGCGCGACCCAGCAGGCGCTCTTCATGTTGCGAGAGGCGGTTCTGCCCTAAACCCGCTCGAGGATCGTGTGTCGGAGGCTTCGACCCACCGACCAGATCGCCAGGCTGACGGCGCGCGTGCCTTCGCCCGCGTATCCTTTGCGCTCCTTCACGAGATCCAGACCGGCACCCCGTTGCTTGAGCTCCGGGGTGCCCGCCCCCAGCTCGCGCAAGGCGCGCTTGGTCGCCTTGGCGTCCGCCTTCCCATGGTAGAGAACGCGGTACGTTCGCAGCCACGGCGATACGACGCCCTCGTCTCCCGTGAGATAGCCGTTCGAGTCGCCCAGGCTCCTAAGCTCACCCGCGAGCGCGCCGAGCGCGTGCGCCCGTACGGCCGCCGGATCGGCATCGAAGAAGAACGCCGCGGGCTCCTCGGTCACCGGCGCGATCGGACCGGCGGTCAGGATCGCCCCGCTCTCGACGTGCACGGCTACCCGCTCGCTCCTCGCATCCGTGCCGTTGAGGATGAGCACCTCCCGGCACTCGCCGCCGAACGAGACGAACCGGAGGGACGGCCCGAGTGACTCCAGAAACGCGTCCGAGAGCATGGGGGTGAGCTTCATCGCTCCCAATCGCATCCCTTCCAGGTAGGCCGAGAGCTGGACCGGGTCCGGGGCGAAGTCGGCCGGGTCGAGGGTGCGACGGCCTTCCACCCGGCGCGCGGGGTCGGCGAACGCGTACTCCAGCCCAGCGGACTCCAACGCCAGCCAGGCGAGGCTGTCCTCCACCCGAACCTCGCCCGAGAGGCCGTGGACCTCGAGATTGTGCCGGGCGAGCGCCGCGCGCTCCGGGTCCAACTCGAATCCGATTGCTGGCCCCCGCGCGGCGAGCGCGATCAGGTCCGCGCCGATGCCTGCCGTGAGGTCCGCCACCATCACGTCGGGAGGAAACAGCGAGGCGTGGTAGGCGGCCACTCGCTCGTGGGTCGCCTGCTCCAAGGCTTCGCGTACGAAAAGCATCTGTTCGGCTCGCGCGAACTTGTCCCGCGCCCGCCGACGAAGCTCCCACTGCCCGAACGCCCACCGCGCTGCCTCGGGTGTGGTGGCGCGTCCCACTCGCGCAATCTCGTTGGGGGAGGCGGTCCGGCCAGTGGCAAGCTCAAGGGCGGCGATGTACGATGGATCCACGTCGATGCTCTCCCTTCCATTGTGCCTTCTCGCCGTGCTCCAGACCTCGGCGCTCCAGTCCATGACCGAAGGGGTGACGCGAGTCGCCCGCCCAGGAGCACCTGGCGTGGTCGCGTGCTTCCGGCCCGGAGTCACCCCGCTACTCATCGGCCAAGAGAGCGACCGACCAGTCGCGATCGCGGGAGCGGCGTCCCTCGGCAAGGGACGGGTGGCGGCGTTTGGTCACGACGCCTACCTCTCCGATGGAGTCGCGAAGGAAGGCGACACCGGCCGTCTCCTCGCGAACACCATCCGCTGGGTGGGAATGCGGCGAACGCCGCGCGTCGGCTACGTCGCCGGGTCGGGCCACGAGGGGGTCATCGAGCGACTCGGATTCACTCCGGTGCCGGTGGATGCCGCGCTGCCCACAGGGTCGCTGGCGAACGTCGACGTCCTGATCACCACTCGGGACCTCGACGCGACCCGCCTGCTGCCGTTCGTGCACGAGGGACACGGCGTCATCTTCGCCACGACACCCTGGGGATGGCTCCAGCTCAATCCGGGCAAGACGCTCTTGCGCGACCTGAGAATGAACCAAGTCCTGCGCCCGGCGGGCCTCGCCTTTGCCGACGGCTTGACGGAGACGGTCCGCCCTGCGACCGAGGCGGACATGGGTGCCGTGCGTGCCGACCTCGCCCTCGAGAGCCTGAGCAAGGCGAACAGCGGCAAGGCGTCAGCCCTCGTCATTTCCGCCCTCGGATCGATCCCGAACGACGATCCCTTCGCGCAGGAAGTCCGCCGCGTAGCGAGCTCCGCCGGGCCGGACGCAAAGTCGGAAGGCCTCAAGCGCCTCGGCATCACCCTGCGCCACCTGGATCGACAGCGGGGCTTGCCGGCGCCTGCCGTCGAACCGGGAGCGGACGACTTTCCTGGTGCCGTCGATCCTAAAGCGCCGCGGGTGAACCGAACGGTGACCATCAGCCTCGCGAACCCACAGTGGGTCAGTACCGGCCTCTACGCGGCACCGGGGGAACGCCTCCGCGTGCGCATTCCGCGCGAGCACGCGGGCAAGGGACTGAGCCTGCAGATCGGCGTCCACAGCGATCAGAACTGGCACCACGCCACCTGGGCGCGCCATCCGAGCCTGCTCACCCGGGCCGAGATCGCCGCCGAGACCACGATCTCAAGTCCCTTTGGCGGGCTAGTCTACGTAGCCGTCGACCGTGCCGGGTCTGGAACGGTCCCCGTCACCATCGAGGGCGCCGTGGCCGCCGCGCGCTACGTCCATGGCACGACGACGCCGGAGCAGTGGCGGGAGTCGCTGAAGTCGGGTGCCCCATGGGCGGAGCTCGAGTCGAAGAAGATCGTCTTCAGCGTTCCCCTCCACGAGGCGAAGAAGGTGGACGATCCGAAGGCGCTGATGGACCTGTGGGATCGGACCATGGACCTCCTTGCCGATCTGGACGGCGCCCCGCTTATGGCGAGGCCGGAGCGGATCGTGGCGGATCGTCAGATCTCGGCAGGCTACATGCACGCGGGCTATCCGATCATGACGTTTGCCGACGACTCCGTCCCGCTTTCGCTCAACGTGAAGCGACTCACGTCGGAGGGGACGTGGGGACACTGGCATGAGCTGGGACACAATCGCCAGTCGGGCAACTGGACGTTCGAGGGAACGGGAGAGGTGACCAATAACCTCTTCACCCTCTACGCCATGGAGAAGGTCGCCGGCAAGGGGATCTGGAGCCGGATTGGTAACGAGAAGGAAAAGGTCGCGGCTCACCTCGCGAACCCCACCTTCGATCGTTGGAAGAGCGAGCCGTTCCTGGCTCTCTACATGTACGCGCAGCTGATCGAGGCTTTCGGGTGGGACTCGTTGAAGAAGGTGTTCCGAACCTACCAGGGCGCACGGATCGACGACGATCAGAAGAAGCGCGACGAGTGGATGGTTCGGTACTCGCGCACCGTTGGCCGGAACCTCGGGCCGTTCTTCCAGGCATGGGGAGTTCCCACTAGCGAGGCGGCCAGGGCATCCATTGCCGAACTCCCAAAGTGGATGCCAAGCTGACTTCGCACCATCGCCGCTAATTTTTCAGCACTCCCTCTTGGCAACTTCCGGATGGGGTGCTAATCTCTTAGCATCCCACCATGCAGAACCGACTCAGTCGACGGGAGCGCCAGATCATGGAAGTGGTTTACGAGCGCGAACGAGCCTCCGTTCAAGAGGTGCTCGGGGCGCTTCCCGATCCGCCCAGCTACTCTGCCGTACGGGCGCTCATGCGCATCCTCGAGGAGAAGGGGCACCTCCGCCACGAGGAGGAAGGGAGTCGTTACGTGTATCTGCCGACGCAGCCCCGCGCAAGCGTCGGCGAGTCGGCGCTGAAACAGGTGGTGCGCTCGTTCTTCGGCGGTAGCGTCGCCGCGGCGACGGCGAGCCTGCTGAACGACCGCGATCGCGACCTGAGCGATGAGGAGCTGGATCAGCTCGAGGCGCTGATCGCCCAAGCCAGACGAGGAGAGGACCGATGACGCCGGACCTCGTCTTGCGGCTCACCCTGCTGCTGACGCTCTCATGCATAGCGGCTTGGCTGCTGCGGCGTAGGTCGGCCGCGTTACGGCACGCCGTTTGGACCGCCTGCCTCGCCGCAAGCCTCGGCCTACCCGTCCTTCTGCTTTGGCCGCCCGAAATCCAAGTCCCCGTGCCCGCTCGAGCGTTTTCCGCTGGCCCTCGCGTCGAGTCGTTCGGCGTCGATTCCTCCGGGCCGGCAGCCGCCGCTCCGTCGAGGAACGCCGAGGTGACCGCGACCGCTCCGCCGTCCCAGGTGCCTTGGACGGACATCGTGTTCGGCGTTTGGCTCGCCGGAGCGGCGGCAATCGGCGGTCGCTGGATCGTAGGCTCCCGACGGGTGAGCCGCTTGGCGCGTCAAGCGAAGGACCTCGAACCCGGAGTGCTCCGGTCGGAACGGGGTGGGTTCAGCCCCTTGGTGTTTGGCGTCGTCCGTCCCCAGGTCCTTCTCCCCTCGGAGGCGTCCGCTTGGTCTCCGGAAGTGCTCCAGTGCGTGCTTCGGCACGAGCGCGCACACGTCGAGCGCCGCGATCCGCTCCTGATGGCGGTAGGACAGCTCGCCCTCGTCGCCTACTGGTTCCACCCGATGGTGTGGCTTGCTGTGCGGCGGCAGCGAATCGAGGCCGAGTTCGCCGCGGACGACCGGGCTCTCGGAACGGGTCTCGCGCCGACCACCTACGCCGAGTCGCTGGTGGCCGTCGCACGGCAGCTTCGTCCCATTCCCAACACGGCGTCGATGTCGGGCGCGGCGCAGCTCGCCGAGCGCGTGCGTGGCGCTCTCGATCCCTCCCGCTCCCGGGCACGCACGACGCGGCGTCAATTGGGGACGCTGGGGGGCATCTCCATCCTCGTGCCGCTTGCGCTGTCCGCCTCCGTTCGGGGCGCTCCGATAGAGACGGACGCCGTCCGAATCGTCTCCATCGCGCGACGACCCGAAGGATCCGGATACGGCGGAGACGTGCGCCCCCAACGTTGGACGATCGACAACTCTCCGCTGCCGCAAGGCGCACCGGGCGAGATCGGCACCGAGAAGAGCGCTGGCATCCCGTACTCGCTGACGTTCGAGATCGGCGTTCCGGGAGACGTCACGCTTCTAGTGAAGGCGGTGGCTAGACCGGATGTCGTCGCCGGGCGATCCTTCGAGCCCACGCCGGTGCATCTGGGGGGCGGTCAGTCCTACACCCACTCTCAGCGGCTCGACCTGCCGTCGAACCTGAGCACCGTCGATGTGGAGGCGTGGATCGCCTCGGGCCCGTGGGCTGACGTCGCCGCGTCCCCAGTCGATCCAAATCGCGCCATGAAACGGAAGAAGGGCGGCGCGATCACCCTCGAGTACCTGCCGTACTTCCAGCTCCGCTTCCTCGGCAAGGATGGCCAGATCAAGACGATTCCCCTCGCCCGACGCAACAACGCCGGCGCGCCTCGGTTGCCAAAGATCGATCCTAACCTGGTCACCTACCGCTACGTCGCCGTGCTACGAGACGGAAGCCAAGTCCCGATAACGGGCGGCACCGTCTTCGGGGAATCCATCGTGAGCCCTGGTGGGCTGAGGGACACCGCCCTCGGCTACGCGCTTCCGTGGAAGGCCGAGTTCGGCCTCATGGTCCCCACGAAGAACTGGGACCTGAGAGAACTCCGGGAGATCCGCCTCCAAACCCGTCCGTGGCGCAAGCACCGGTTCGACGACATTCCCCTCCGACCCGACACGGGCAAACCGCGGACAGGGCTGCCTCCGGCGCAGCGGTTGATCCTTCCCCCTCAGAGAAGAGGATAAAGCCGGGCTGGGACTGTCCTTGGCCGTAAGTGGCAGCGAGCGGAGAAAGACCGCTGCGCCTTTGCGTGGGTTCGCCTTCGATTTAACAAGGAGAACCCTCGGCTATTTCTTCTGGAGTCCGTTCCTTGACCGTGAGCAGTCAGTGCCTACGGTCAGATCCCTCGGCTCCGCTCGGGATGACAGAGGCACGTAGCGGCACCTCGTACCGCGCGAGAGCATCTCCCATTCCCGTTAGCAGTCGCGCTCCCGGCTCTGTCTCGCTCTCGCAGCACAAGAGATCCGCCGGATCAGGGGCCCTGCCCTTCCAGGCGCCGGTACCGCTCCATGACGGCCTCCAGTGCGGCGGCGCGCCGAGACCGGCTCACGCGAAAGAAGGCGACCATGCTCTTCACCAAGTAGACCAGCGTCGTCACCGCCAGCGCGAGCACGGCAGCCTGGCCGAATCCATGTGGCAGGAATGGCAGCGGAACGTAGCGGACCACCAGGGTGAGCACCGCCACCACCCCCATGGTGATCGCCTCGCGCATGGCGGGCTCCTTCAGCGTCAGCAGGGACTCGCTCTTCAGGCTCGGAACGGGCAGATGGGCCGGGGTCTCCGCGCCGGTGCGGTCGACCCAGCTCTCCAGCACCTCCAACAAGGGCTTCTGCCCCGGCTCGACGTCCCTCTGCCACGTCAGCTTGAGATAGGTTCGGCGCCCGAAGGACTCGACCTCGAGCCGCTGGGATCCGTCCTCGCTGTCTTCGCGAACCAAGCGAGAGAGTCGAGCCGGGATCGCCATGTGGGTTCGCAAGCCAAGGAACCGAAGCACGTCTCGTTCGATCCAGAGCACGCCCGTGTCAACGTACTCACGTTCTCCCTCCTGCTCGACCGTGACGCGCACGATCCGCTTGCCCTGCACCGGCAGTGCCTCGGCGACCCCGGAGGCCAAACTAGACTCGCTGAGTGGGCGGGCGATCAGCGGAAAGACTCTTGCGCCGGCCATCGCCGCAGTGGCGAGCGCGGCGATGCCGTAGTGACCCGCGGCAATGGCCCAGACGTCGCCCAACAGGGCGAAGGCCGCTGCGACCTCCACGGTTCCCAGTTGGATCCCCAGGCGTGCGTCGGCTTTCGCCGCGGCCGTCGTCGCTGAGTCCATCGCTTCTAGGTTACGGAGGTCTCCACGATTGGGTTCGGGCGCTCGCCGCCTTCGATCGTCCGGGCGGTGGGCGCCACCGGAAGCTCGCCCTGACCTTGCACCTGTCGGTAGTCGCGGACCGCTCTGAGGCCGACGATGATCATGCCCGCGTAGAGGGCGTTCATGATGTGGGTAAGCCACTCGGGCGACACGTGCCCAGTGGCTACCGCCGCTCCCATCGTTAGCAGGAAGATCAAGGAGAACGCGTCGATGCACGCGGGATCCCGCCAGCCGGTGGGCAGGTCCGGCTTTACGGGTAGGGACGAGAAGCTCGGCGCTCCGGTGCGCGAGGCGCGCTGCGCCCACTCCCGCAGAAACTCGAGCAGCGTCATCCAGCCCTCTTGAGTCCCCTCTACCTCCAAGGAGAGATTCTGGAATTCATGCACCACCCGGAACGTCACCTTGCCGCGCCCGTCATGCTCGACCGGTGAGCTTGGTCCGCCTGGCATGTCGAAGCTCAGCCGCAATCCCTGAAAATGGAGGCCACCGTCATCGGACCAAAGGCGGCCGACGTCGTGGGCCCAGACCTGCCCCTCTCGCCGGACCACGAGTTCCACCCAGCGATGCGAGGCATTCTCGACCGGCAGGCGGCGGGCGAAGCCGAGCTGCAGGTCGCGAGCGAACGCGCGCACCCGCACCCGCACGGCGAAAGCGGTAACGATTAACAGGCAGAACGGCCGGAACAGGCCTTGAGAACCGACAACGCCAAGGCTGACCAAGAAGACGGCCGCCGCGCAGAACGCGAGCACCACGAGCCGGATCATCAACCGGCGAAAGGGCTGAGGATCGAACTGGCGTGCCACGAGCGGTCTGGCCACATCAGCATTCTAACGCCGATCCCGTGATGAGAAGGCCACACCTGTCGCCGTCCGAACGTTATAAGGAAGGCGGCGTGAACCGCAAGATTCCCGGCTCACTGTGCCGGGTGCCCGAGAACCCGGAAGGTATCATGTTTCAACCAGAGGTGAAAGCAAAGTGAGCAGTTTGATCGAGAACGGCATCGGCATCGCAAAGAAGACCTGGCGTGAGAAAGTAGGCCTGGCCGAGATGCTGAAAGGCGGCGTCATCATGGACGTCGTCACGCCGGAGCAGGCGCGCATCGCCGAGGACGCGGGCGCGGTCGCGGTCATGGCGCTCGAGCGGGTGCCGGCCGACATTCGCCGCGACGGCGGCGTGGCCCGAATGAGCGACCCCGAGATGATCGTGGGCATCAAACAGGCCGTCTCGATTCCGGTGATGGCTAAGTGCCGCATCGGCCACTTCGTCGAGGCGCAGATCCTCGAGGCGCTCGAGGTCGACTTCGTCGACGAGAGCGAGGTCCTCACCCCGGCCGACCACGAGAACCACGTGGACAAGCATGCCTTCACGGTCCCGTTCGTCTGCGGCGCCAAGAATCTCGGCGAGGCGCTCCGACGCTGCGCCGAGGGCGCGGCGATGATCCGCACGAAGGGGGAGGCCGGCACCGGCGACGTCATCGAGGCGGTCCGCCACATGCGCACGATCCTCAAGGAAATCCGCATCGTGCAGAACGCCCGCGAGGACGAGCTGTTCGTTCTCGCCAAGGAGCACCAGGCTCCGTACGAGCTGATCCGCGAAGTTCACGAGACGGGCAAGCTCCCGGTCCCGAACTTCTCCGCAGGCGGCATCGCCACCCCGGCCGACGCCGCGATGATGATGCAGCTCGGCGCCGAGACGGTGTTCGTTGGCTCCGGCATCTTCAAGGCGGGCCAGAACCTCGAGGGCGCGGAGCGCTCGCGAGAGCATGAGCGCCGAGCCAAGGCGATCGTCGAGGCCGTCCTCTTTCACAAGGAGCCGAAGAAGCTAGCCGAGATCAGCAAGGGTCTCGGTGAGCCGATGGTCGGCATCAACTGTTCCGAGCTGCCCGAGTTCCAGCGCCTCGCCAACCGCGGCTGGTAAGGCTGCGACAGCGAAACGGCGGGGGCCGACGCGCGATGCGCGTCGGCCCTCTTGCCGTTAAGGGCGAGGCTCAGGGACGTACTCGAAGACTACGTCGTCCGGCCGAATCTCTTCCTCTGGCATGTCGGGCCTCCAGCGCTGGGGCTGCAGATAACCGACGCTGGCCAGAAGGAATCCGTCGCCCCGCCGAGCAAAGTAGAACGGGCGGCCCGTGAAAGGGTCGGTGTCCTCACGACCCGCTCGGGGCGACTTCGTGGGTGAGTCGGTTCGGAACCGCCGTTCCAACCGCGCTAAGCCCGACGCGAACACGCGTCTCCTGGCGACAAAGGTAGCCACGGCTTGGGCGTCCCGCAAACCGAGCGGATAGATGACCGAGAGAAGAACGGTGTTCAGGTCTTGGGGTCCGGGGTAGTACTCCGTAAATCGAGCGGCCGCCTTCAGGATCGATTCCGCATCGTTGAGATCACCCGCGTACGCCGATTGCGCCTCACGGTAGTGGCGCAACCACGCCGTTTGATTCGCGCGGCCGACACTCTCCAAACCGAGCATCGCCTGCCACGGATCGTCCGCGCGTGCGATCGCCAGCGGCCCAACGCCGTACTGAGCCCGGGCGGCACGCCCGATGTCGTGCAGCTGCGCCGCCTCCGACATTCGGCACCACCGAGGATCCGAAGGCGGGCCAAGGCGTTCGAGCACCCCTCTGGCCCGGGCGATCAGATTCGGACGGTCTGGGTGACGGCTAAGGACGCTCGTGGCAGTCCGCAGCAACGGGCCCTCGAGTCGCATTCGGCGAAACATGCCGAGCGAGGTCGGGTCGTGCCGCAGCAGAGCGCCAACTCTTGCCGCGGAGTCGAGCGTATCGAAGGCTCGCACGGGATCTCCGTCTTCCGACTCCAACGCCGCCCGATCCACGAGACGATTGATCGCCTTCGAGATGGACGTCGACTCCGGCATCGTTAGGTCAAAGCCAAGGTCCCAATTGCGATTGAAGTCGAGCGTCTCGCAGGTCGCCGCCTGTTCCAGCGCTCGCCAAACACTCCGGTGGTCGTTCACTAAGTGGCGAGCCATCTTGAGTCGCAGCGGGGTCATGATCGCTGGGCCGATCGGCCCCAGCTTCCACTCGAGGCTTGCGACGTCGAGCTCGCGGTAAGTGGCCCTCACCTTTGAAGCGTCGAGGTAGCGGGCCGCGGCAAGCAAATAAGGAGCGGCGTTCCGTCCTTTGAGTTCACGTAATCGGAGCCGAAGTTGCTCGGCGTTGATGGGGATTCGCTCCCGCCACGCTGCTTCGCGTTCCGCTTCGAGTCCGTTGCTCAACTCATTGACCCCGCTCCGCCAGTACGCGGCCAGGCACGCACCTAGGATCGCCACGGCGGCTCCGGCTGCGAACCGACGGCTACGTTTGCTCATTGCTTCCTAGTCGTTGCGACGGTTCCGAACGGTTCTTGCCGACGTTGATTCGGGTAAACCTGAACTCGCACTCATGTCCACTGGCACCTTCGTTCCCAAACAGGCCCGCAGCCAGCGCCGTCAGGAGGCGCTCCTCGACGCCGTCGAGAAGCTCCTCGCCGATCGCCGCGCCGACCAGATCGGCGTCGCCGAGGTCGCCGCTCTCGCGAACGTGTCGGTCGCGAGTGTCTACACCCGATTCCTGGACAAGGACGCGATGATTCTCGCCGTCATCGAGCGCTTCGAGCCGCGGCGAGTAGAGGAGTTGGAGGAGGCGTTCGGCGGAAATTGGGATGGAATGACGCTGCGGGAGCGTTGCGAGCGAGTCGCGTTCGAGACCGTCAGCTACTTCCGGCGAAATCGAGGCGTACTCCGCGCGATGCTGGAGTACTTCCGCGAGCATCCGGAGGCCGTCTCGCCCCAGCGAGAGGAGGAGGCGACCCTGGGCTACCGCCTCGCGGGCCGACGGCTGGCGGAGGCGCTCATCAAAGTCACGCCTGGCACCGAGCGAGTCGCCCAGGCCGCCTTCTTCACCGCGACGTGCGTCTGTCGGGACCAGATCGTCTTCGGCCCCCACTCCTCCTTGGGAACCCGTGAGATGGACGATACGGCGCTCGCGGTGCACCTGGCGCACACGATGTACGCGTCGCTCGTCACCCCATAACGGCTGGAATCCCCCGTGTAATTGCGGGCTTGACCGCCAAGGGTCCGACATCTGCGGTTCGGCCTTCCGTCCTCTCTTATACTTCTTACATACGAACTGTCACGAAACCGAATGAACTGGGACTTTCTCATTTCGTCGGAACGTCACAGACGTCAGGAGTTGTAGGTACAGACATGGTCAGCGCCGTAACCGATCGCATTCGCAGCAGCATCCCTGATGCGTTGCTGGATGCTATGGAGGCGCTGCTCGAGAGAAGGCCGGCCGACCAGATTCCGCTTGCCGAGATCGCGCGTTTCGCCGGCGTGTCCGTTGCCGGGATGGTAGCGCGCTACCCCGACCGCGAGTCTCTCCTGCTCGCGCTCCTCGCCCGCGACCAAGTTCGACGATCGACGGACCTCGACCTCGCTCTCCACGAGGACGCCTGGCTCGGGCTCTCGCTGCGAGAACGCTGCCAACGACTGGCCGAGACGATGGTCGCCCACTTCCGGCGGCGGCGCGCGACCCTCGTGGCGGCACAAGAGCGCGGGTACCCGCTCCGTTTCCTTCCGAGCCTCGCCGGCACCCGGTTGCTGGATGCACGCGAGGAGATCCGGGACGCCGATCCCGAGCGCGCGGTCGCCTGGGCGATCCACGTCGCGATGGTGACGGTTCAGGATCCGAGCGACGCCATCCCGGAAGCCGAGCTCACGACGCGTCTGGCTCACCTGCTGTACGCCACGCTCACCACCCCGGCGGTGGTTTGACCCCGTTTCGATTTCTCGATCCCGGCCCGCTCGAGGACGGCGATCTCGAGTTGCGCCTCCGGTTCGCCGATCCGGGCGATCCTGCGCGCGACTGGGCGCCGGCGTACCACTTCGAGATGGTCAACCTGCGTTCGCGCGCGCGGATGGGGCACATCGACTTGCGAGTGGGCGACCAATCTGTCCTGCGGCTTTACGCGGGTCACATCGGCTACGGGGTCGATGCCGAGCATCGAGGCCGCCACTTCGCGGCGCGCTCGGTTCGGCTGCTGCTGCCGCTCGCGGCGCGGCACGGCATCGATCCGGTTTGGATTACTTGCAATCCCGACAACCTAGCTTCCCGCCGGAGCTGCGAACTAGCGGGAGGAAAGCTGGTGGAGATCGTCGACCTTCCCTCGCACCTCGACATGTACCGAGAAGGCGACCGGCAGAAGTGCCGCTACCGATTCGACCTCGGCTCGATCCTTCCGGGCTAGAGAGCCGGAGGACCGGATCGTGCCGGATTGCCGGGAACACGTGGCCGCGTCGGCACCCGTGGCGGAGCAGGCGGAGTCGGGTATTCCAGCACCAGGTCGTAGCCGGCTTCCGTGCGACTCGTCGATCGCGGTTTGCCCCCGTCGTCCTTCCGATTCGGCCCCAGGCTGTAGAGAGTGAAGCCTCGGGGCGTCGTTCGGTACACGAGCGGCTTGTCCGAGAACGGATCGATCGTCCAAAGGCCGAGCTCCGGCAGTTCGCGCGGAAAGGCACCCGTCCGCCGCTTCGCGTCAACGAGGCCGAGGCATGTCGCCAGCAGCCTTCGCTGCGTGAGCTGGACGCCGACATGGTCCACCGATTGCGAGAGGACCGGGGTCAGAATGCGAGTCATCGCGCTCGAAATTCCGGGACGACCGCCGTACGCCTGCTCGACGGCCGCCAGCTTCGGACCGGCGCTCAGCAGCTGATTGGTGTCGCTTGGAAGGGCACGGAAGTAGTCTCGCCAGAAACGAATTGCGACCGCCTCATTGGCACGCCGCACAGTCGGTAGCGCTAGCAACCGCAGCTCCCATCCCGCCCCGCCGTGGTCAGCTCCGGTCATCATCTTCATCACCTGATCGGGTGAAGACGACGCGAGCATTCGCGAGAGCATCCGCGGGTAAAGGGCCTCGGACTGCAAGTGCCAGCGTAAGTCCGTCACCGGCCCCATCGCTTCGAGCACCTCGCGCGCGCCTCGAATCGACTCCGGATCGTTCGGGCGTTGCTGGACCAGGTGCCAGGCCGTCTCCACCGTCCGCGTGTCCGTCGAGATGCGTGCGAGCGCCGAGATGAGCACCGGATCCTGGCCAGTGTGCGCGTTCGCCCGGGCGGAAGCCTTGAGAGTCTCGAAAGCCCGAGCGTGGTCCCCGTCGCGGGCTTCGAGCAGAGCTCGGGCGCGCAGCAGTCGGTTGGCGTCCCTCATCTGCGCGATATCGGGAAGCAGAAGCTCGGCCCCTGCCTCCCACTTCCGGCCGTAATCCAGCCGGGGCAGTCGCGAGCCCTGCTCGACAAGCTCCAACGCCGGTGCCACATCGAGCAGCACCGTTCGCAGCTCGTCCTCCTCCTCGCGCGTGAGTTGGCCGCTCATGAGGTGCCGGTCGGCTTCGCGGAGGACGCCTCCTTGCCGGATTCGCCCGATCGTCTCGAACGCTCGGAGGTAGAGCGGCCCTGCGTTCGCTCCCGTACGATCGGCGAGGCGCGCACGGAGGTCGGCGACATCTATGGGAAGCCCCTCCTGCCGCGCTTGGTCGATCTCAGTCTCGAGGGCGCCGGACTCGCGCGCGACCTCGCTGCGCGACCAGAGGAAGGCGCCGATGCCCGCCGCCAGTGCCAAGAACCCCAGGGCGTACTTGCCCATGCCGCCTTTTCGCCTGCGTCGCGCCATTACAACGTGAAGAGTAGCCGAACTTTCCGAATGGTTCGAAGCGGTCAGCGACCCGATACCGCTTCGGCCATGGCGGTGTGACCCACGGGTCGCTTGACGACGGACCGGGATGGCGTGATCGAGATCACCTCGTCCTTGGACTTCGGTGCGCCACCGTCATCGACGCGATCCCTGCCGACACTCCAAACGATAAAGCCGCCGGGAACGGCCTTGAGTCTCAAGCTCGCCCTCGCATACGGGTCGCGTGAATCCCGACCGGAGGTAACGACCTCCTTGGGCAGATTGCCGGTGCGCTGCCGGTGTTCGAGAACGTCGAGCGCGCACCGGAAGAGGCGCCGACGCACGACTCGGTTGGCCAGCGACTCCAACCGCACATCGACGCGGTGGAAGGCGAGCAGCCAAGCGGATTCATCGTCGCGATCACCGTAGCGGCGGGCTGTCTCGGCCGCCCTGTCCAACATCCTCTCGGCGTCCTCCCCGTCCGGCGAGAGCGCGGACAACGCCTCGCGGTACGTCCGCAGCACCAACGCCTCATTCGCTCGCCTCAGCGCCGGCAGGAACAGAAAGCCGGGGGTGCAGCTCGCCGGCCCGCGGCTGAGGCCCACCATGCCGAGGGCGTCCTGCCAATGCTCGTCGGCGACGCTCTGCGCCGTGGCGCCCAAGCCGCCGGTGTCGAGGATCGTCTCCCATTTCGGATCGGGCGCGGGGCCAAGGGCGAGCAAGAGCTTTCGCGCTTGAGCGAGTAGCTCTGGATCCTGAGGCCACCGACCGAGGATCCAGGCCGCGGCGTCGATCGTTGCTCGCTCCCCGACGTGCCGGAACACTGAGAGCACGGGATCGTAGCGAAGCGGCGCGACCCAATGTGCGGCGTCGATCAGCGTCGCCATCGCCGTCCTCGGCTTTCCGAGCTCAATCTCACGAATCGCCTTGAGATTCAGCAGTTGAAGGGTGCGCGACACGTGCTCGAAGTCGGGCGTGGCCATGTTCGTGCCGTCCTCCCATCGTCGGCGGACAAGATAAACCTCGTCCTCGGCGCCGGTAGGCAACTGAGACCACAGGGCGTTGGTGCGGCGCAGCATCCCGTCGAGCTTCGACCGGATCGCGGGATTGATCCCCCCGTCTTCGACTCTCCCGAACAGGTAGAGTCGCGCCGAGCCAACGACCGGACCGACGCCGCGGTTGACGGCGTCGTATCGAGCGGCCATGTTGCGGCCCCGAATGGCGGCCATTCGCATGCGGATCTCGTCCGGACTCGTGGCAAGGCCAGCTTGCCGCGCCAAGGCTCGCTCGTGCGGCAAGTCGGCGGAGAGTCGCCGAACCTCGGAGCGAACCCAAGCACCGTAGACGGCGGCAAGAGTCACACCCAGTACGGCATACAATCCGAGCCGGCGGCGTGTTAGGGCCATCAAACGATGGACCTAAGTTGGGAGGGAGTTCGTTCAGCGCGTGGGCGGGACGATGATGATCGACTGCGGCTCACGCGGCTGGGTCTTAGAGGGCGCGTAGCGGAACACCACGTCCCAGCGCTTGTCCTCGCCCGGCTCGAACCGGCGTTCCTTACCGCCGTCGTCCTGCCCATCTCTGGCGACGCTGTACAACGAGAAACCGTCACCCTCTCGCTTGAAGCGGAGCGGCTCGTCTCCGTGCGGATCGGGGATTCTCAGGTCTTCGGGAAGGCCGTCCAGCCGCTCTCCGCGCTGCCAGCGCTCGATAAGCCCGGCCCCGACGGCATTCAGCCGGCGGCGCGTGAGGAGATCGCGCATCGTCGGGACGATGTTGTCGTACCCCTTGGCGTAGTTGCCGTAGAAGAACTCCGTGTCCGAAGCCTCACGGTGGAGCCGCTTGAGTGCCCTCTCCGCGCCGTCGAGGTCCTCCGCTTCCGTCGGCATCGCCTCGAACGCGCGCTTCCAGATGTCGAGCAGCGCGACCTTGCCCGCGTCGGCGATGATCTCCGGGGCGGGCACGTACGCGAGTTCCCTCGAGCTGTTTCGGTCCATCGCCTCGAAGGCAAGCGGAAGCTCCGTGCCGATCGTTCGGCGAAGCGCGGGAAGCGGTCCCGCCTGCGCCAGCATCTCACGGATGATCTTTGGCGACCCAGGGTTCTTCGGGTGCTCCTGAGCGAGCCTCATGGCGGCACGATGGAGCGCGATCTCGTTCCACGCCCTTCGCAGAGTCGGCACGACCGAAGCCTGGGCATCCGAGAAGCGCGCGATCTTCATTCCAGCGCGCAACGTCGGCAGCGCCGCCTCCGGACCTGCCTTCATTCCGATCAAGATGCCACGGGCACTCAGGATCAGCGCCCCATCGCGCAATGAGTCCTCGAACTCGTACGGTCCTTTGCGCTCCCAGGTGTCGGGCTTCGTCACGCTCATTCCGTCCAGCTTGCCGGCGCGCTCGAACAGCGCGACGATGTCGCGATGGCTGTCGAGGTAGGCCTCGAGCGTCGCACGCTCCCATTCGGATTCGCGGCTGCCGTTCAGTGAGGTGGCCAGCTCACGAATCTCGCGACGCTCTCGAACCGGAACGAGCTTCAATCGGCGGAACGCCTCCTCCAGGAGGGGTCGGGCGTCTTGTCCGGCGGAGACCTCGCGCTTCAGCTGCGATAGGTCGGTCGAGAGGCCGCTCTCACGCGCCCGCTCCAAGTCGGCGGTCAGCCCTTTCGCACGCCTTCCGACTTCGCCGCCGATGGCGAAGACACCGCCGAGACAGCAGAAGGCCGCGATGCCCGCGACGCCGAGCGTCGCGGGCACCCACCCTCTCCGGGATCTGTTCGACGCGGCCACAATAGGTTCAACGACCGACCCCCAGGGCCGGGTTCCTCTTTACGCGGTGTATGGGCCAGACTGCGGAACCCGGATCGGCAGACCGATGGGGCTCGCCTCGCGCGGGAAGTCTTCTTCCGAGGTGACGCGAACGTGACGATTCTCCACCCACCAGATCTCGCGCTGGTCGTTCACCAGGACGACGAAGCCCGCTCCCGACTCGGAGTAGCTCTCGATCTTGTGGACCTTGTAAGGCTTGTCCGGGTCGAACCCGGCGGTTGCCCCGCTCTCGCGGGAGACGTAGCGGCCGCAGAAATCGGCCAGGACACGAACGTACATAGAGTCTCCTTGCCCTAGCCTGCCGGCCATTGGGCGGACGGCTCTACGACAAGTGCCACGACGCAACCAGTTCCCCGGTCCTAAAACAACACGGGGGAGTCCATCAGGACTCCCCCGTGGGAAAGTTTAGGCGGTGTTGGCGAGTTTTCTGCGTGCGTAGCCCGCGCTCTTCTCAACCCAGAAGACGAACTCCTCTAGGTTGTCGAGCACCTCGCGCGGCATCTTGACGTACTCCCGCATCGGAGGCGCGTCCTTATCCGGCAGCATCGGTCCGGCACCAGGGAGCTGCATCGCCGCCTCCAGGTCTTCCGGACACAACTTAAGTCCGATTTCGTCACCTACGAGGAAGGCGAACATCTTCTCCCCCGTGTAGACCCCCATGCCGCCGAACATCCGACGTGCCCTGACATCGTAGGCCTCCGCGGCCCGCATCATCTGTTCGTACCGAAGTGGACGATAGACCATCGATTCCTGCCCCACTCCCCCTTGACCTCGCCAGCGAAGTCAACGTCACACCTTTATGCGACGGGGTTCATGGTACCACGGGTCTACCACAGCGGATTACTAGGTTGTTCGCAATGTTTCAGCGGGGTTAAGCCACCAACCCTACGGAAACGGGGGTGTGGTTGGGAAAGATCGCGCCCGCGCGCGCGAGGCCCATGCGCATCGACAGGATCTCCGCGAGCACGTCTCGGTAGTCCGTGGTCACGTCCAAGTCCCCCGGCCCGATCGGATGATCCAACCCCGGCCATCGTGCGTGGACGGTTCCGCCGCGCACTCCCCCGCCGAGCAAGAACATGGCACCACCATGACCATGGTCCGTACCAAGACTGGCGTTCTCCGCCAACCGTCGGCCGAATTCAGACATCACCACTACGGTCACGCGCCCCATCTCCGGCCCGAGGTCTCGAGCGAAGGCCGCCAACGAGGCGCCCAAGTCGCTCAGAAGCGAAGGAAGCAACCCGACGGTCGCGGTGCCTTGCGCGAAGTGGGTGTCCCACCCGCCCTTATCGAGGCACGCGACCTCGAGCCCGACGTCGGCTCGCACGAGGCACGCCACCTGACGCAGCCCGGCACCGAGTTCCGAATCGGGGTACGCCGCGCCATTCTGCGCTCGGTACGCCCGAACGTCGACCCGCTCGACCGCGTCCAGCACCTCGAGCGTCGCTCGCCCCGCCACGGCGGCCTGATCGGTCCCTCTGCCGTAGAGATCCGCCAGCACTGTGCGCGCCGAGGAAGGAGCCTGCAGCCTGAACTCGTCGAGGGAGCCTAAAGTGAGTGCCTGCTGCGCCCCCACCAAGGCCGTCGGCGTGGTGCTCCCGAGTGCCAGAGCGCGAACCGGCGACGGGTCCACCGGCTGGGTCGCCGCCAAGTACCGGGCCACCCAGCCGGTGGAAGGCCCCTCGCGATCGGCCACGCCCCGCTCCATCGTGTCCATCGCCTCGAAGTGGGAGCGGGTTTGGTCTTGCGAGCCGACCGCCTGGAGGGCGGCGAGGCGGCCCGCCTCGTACTCTGGCATGAGCGTCGCGAGCGAGGGATGGAGCCCGAAGAAGTCCGTGAGGGGCACCGCCGACTTACGCGACACCGCGAGGTTCGGCCGCAGCCGGTAGTACGCCTCGTCCCCAGTCGGCACGACCAGCGAGAGTCCGTCCGCACCTCCGCGGAGGAAGACCACGACCACGACGTTCCTCGCCCTCCGAGTCGGGTCCACCGCAACTTGGGCGAGGGCCGTCCGGCGGGTCATCCACCCGAGCAGACCCAGACCAAGCCCGGTCACGACTCCGCGCCGGCTGACTCGCGGCGTAGACCGGCGATCGCCCTCGCCGCCGGTACCGTCGCAACTAATCCAGTCTTGTCGCATCTCTTCCCCTCACCTCCACTGGAAGTCCGGCGCGGCGATCGCCAAGGCGGCCGCCTCCGTCATCGTCGCTTTCCCCATCGCCGTCGTGAGCGTTCGGTCCCGCGGCGCGGGCCGGCGCCCCATTAGGGCCCCGAAAAGGAGCTCGACGTCGAGCCCATCGATCCTCGGCCGGGTGCCGGCAACCTCGCCGTTCGCGAGGGCGAACGCGTAGTTCCATCGGGGCAGCATCGAGCCGCTCCAGGCGCGGGCCTCTACCGGGTACCCGTCCGGCATCGGCCACTCGTACAGCGGCTGCCCCATCGCCTTGAGGTGGTCCAGCAGCGGACGACCGCCGTCGGTCGAGGCGTCGAGCGCGCGCAGCGACGAGGCGACGAGATCGAGAGGGCGCTTGAGAATGGGCTTGGCCTCCCGCATCGCCGGCTCGGCCAAGAGGGGCCGCATCATGGCGCGGATGTCGCCGCCGGTCCTTTCGTAGACAGCCGCGACCTCGCGCTCGATCTCCGGGAAAGAGTCGCCGAGAAAGTAGCCGCTCAGCTTTCGCGCGAGGAACTTCGCGGTCGCGGGGTGGGCGCAAACGATCTCGATGACGCGGTCGGCGTCGTTCACCCCGCCGCCCGCAGGAATGCGGCGGCCGAGGACGAGCTTCTCCCCGTTATCGTGACGCTCCGGCACGAACCGTAGGTGCCCATGCGGCCGCAGGAAGCGATCCTCCAGGGTCCATCCCGTGAAGCAGCGCGCGATCTCTTGGATGTCCCGCTGCGTGTAACCGCCATCCACGCCGAGCGTGTGGAGTTCCAGGAGCTCTCGGGCGTAGTTCTCGTTCGGCTGCTCACGCACGTTGACCCGCGTGTCGAGGTAGGCGACCATCGCGGGACTCTCCGCCGAGGCGCGCAGCATCTCGGGGAACTTCCCCAGCGCATGCTTTCGCACCACGGACTCCTCGTCGCGCGGCTTCCGCCAGGCGGCGAGGCCTTTTCGCCCGTAGATGTTGAAGTGGTTCGTCCAGAAGTCGGCGAGCCGCTCCCGCAACGGGTTCTGGCCGTAGACCGCGCGCAGCACCGTCGCCTGCTGCAGCTGCCGGAGCACCGCGTCCTCGGGCATGTCGCGAAGCTCCATTGAGTCGGCTTGGAAGACGTCGAGATGACGCACCTGCGCGACGAGGGTCGGCGCCTCCGGAACCTCGGCCGAGATCAGCCGCTCCACCGTCGCCGCGTGGCCATCCTGAGCGTAGGCGGTCAGTTCGCCGGGCCGCGGCCCGAACCCGGCCCGGTGAAGCAGCCGATAGCCGGCGTCCACCGGCGCGTCAGGGAGCGCGAACGCCTCGAGGGGCGCCTTCTCGCGGAAGCGGTCTGCCACGCGCGAGCAACCGCCGAGGGCGACCGTACCAACTCCGAGCGCGAGCGCCTCGCGCCGAGTGAGCTTCACGCCGCCTCTTGCGCCGCCACACGCGCCGTGCGCGCCACCACCGCCCGCCAGCCCGCGCCCAGCGATGCGGCGAGGAGCATCGGGGCCACGACGAACCAGCCGAGCGCCGGCAGGAGGCAGGCGCCGACGAGGAACGCCGCCGCGCGGATGTACGCCGGGTAGGCCGCCATCAACGGGTCCATCGACTGGATCCTCTCCGCCACGAGGCGGGCCACTCCGGCGAGACCCACAGCGGCGATGGAGAGCAGCCACAGCAGCACGATCCACCCCAGCAGCTTGCCGAGCGGCAACGGCGCGCCGAGCAGCACCAGGGAGCCGAGCCCCAGCGTCAGCATGAGCACGATCCCGAGCCCCACGGTCCGCTTGGGTGAGTCGGTTACCGCCTGCCGCCCACGCTCGGCCGCACCGGGAAACAGCAGTCCCGCCGCGACGGTGGTCGCCCACCCCGTCAAAAACAACCCTACGATGGTCGCAACCACCGCCAACACGTCACCGTTCAGAAACACCGGCTCACCTCCGCGCGTCGCTGCGCGCCGTTACCACCATTAGCCAGCTTTCGCCCTAAGGGTTGCGACGCGGGACCATCGGACCGAAAGAATGCGCCAAACTTAGCCGTGGCCAAGGCCGACATGGAAAAGTACGTCTCGGGCAAACGGTTCCTGCCGGTGCTCGGCGTCGGATGCCTTCTCTTCGCAGCCGTTATGGGCTTCGGAACCTACTCCTGCGCCAACGTGATGACCCCGTGGCTGAAGAAGCGCAACGCCGAGGCGCAGCAGCGCGCCAAGGCCGAGCAGCAGAAGTCCGGGCAGACCGCGCCGCTGACGACGCCGAACTAGGCGTTCGGTTAGAAGAGGATGCTGTCATCCCGAGCGCAGCCGAGGGATCTATCCGTAGGCATTGACTACGGTTGGTCAAGCCAAGACCCAGGCGAGAGTACGCGCGGAGTCGCGTGTAGCCGGCGCTCCTCGCGCCGTCCGGAGGAGAGACTCACGCAAAGGGGCGGTGCCTTGACCGTGGGTATTCAGTGCGTACCGTCAGGTCCCCCGGCTCCGCTCGGGATGACAGGGTAGGCGCAACGTCCGCAACGGGTTGGGCACCGCAGCGACCTCACCCACCTCAGCGATGAAGGAACCTATCGAGCTTCGCTGGATCCGCGGCAGGAGTGCCGCAGCCACGATTGACTCCTTCTGAGTCGCCTAATCTTCGGGCAGGCACTTGCTTCAGCTGCGCTCGGGATGACGGGGTCTTTGTGTTCAAGCTCCCATTAGTGGAGAAGGCAAAGAACCCGTTCTTCGCGGCCAAAGACCTGCAAACGCCGACATCCCCAAGCGGAATCTCCCAAGCGCATCGTCATTCGCCTTCCAACCTGCGAACGATGCACCCACGCCGGCCGAAGGAATAGGTCGGATGTTCGACGAGAGCTTCGCCGAGGCGTGGCGCCAGCGCTACGGGACGGATCCTGACTTCGACCTGCCGCAGGTCGCGCACTTCCTTGCCCACCGGTCGGTGCGCAAGTACTCCGAGCGCGAGGTGCCGGAGTCGACCGTCGCCGCGCTCGTGGCGGCGGCGCAGAGCGCGGCCACCAGCAGCAACCTTCAGCTCTGGTCCGTCGTCAGCGTCCAGGACCCGGCGCGGCGCGAGGCGATGGCCGCGCTCTGCGACAATCAGGCGCAGGTGCGGAACGCTCCCTGGTTCCTCGCGTTCCTCACCGACCACCATCGGCTGCGACGCGCCGCCGAAGCGGTGAGCGAGGCGGCGAACGGCCTCGACTACCTCGAGTTCTTCGCCATGGCGTGCGTCGACGCGGGCCTCGCCGCGGAACGCATGGTGTGCGCCGCCGAGGCGCTCGGCCTCAGCATCTGCTACATCGGGGCGCTACGCAACGATCCCCAGGGCGTGGCCGACCTGCTCGAGCTCCCTGACGGCGTTTTCGGTCTCTTCGGCCTCTGCATCGGCTACCCGGCCGAAGGGGTGACGGCGGAGATCAAGCCTCGCCTCGCCCAGTCCGCCGTCTGGTTCCGGGAGACGTACGACGCTCAAGTGGACGTCGCGGAGTACGACGAGCGGATGCGCGCCTTCTACGAGGCGCAGCGAATGAAAGGGGACGTGACCTGGTCGATGCGCAGCGGCCGCCGGGCGGACGAGCAGCACCTCACTGGTCGCCAGGTGCTTCTCGAATGGCTCCGCAGCCGCGGCATGGTCAATCGATAGCGCAACCTCGCACGCGCTCCCGCCGGTCCCCGCGCGCCCTCCTGGGTACAATCTCGGGGTGAGCCGGAAGAAGTCCCTGCCCAGGCCGGTCTGGTACAAGAACACCTACTTCTGGATCGCGGGCATTCTACTGATCCTCAGCGTCATCGGCCTTCCGTTCGTCGGAGGCGATCACGCGATTCGGGATCCCGGCCAGAAGCGTGAGAGCGGGCTCTATCTCCTCTACTTCGGAGCGGCCGTCATCATGCTTGTCAACGGTTACCTCAGCCACCGCCAAACGGTGCAGCAGTACGAGGAAGAGACGCAAAACCAAGGAGCCCAGGCATGATCAAGTGCAGCAGCTGCGGCCGCAGCATCGAGAAGGTTCCGGACTGGATGCAGGGCATCAAGGCCGACTTCATTTGCAACAACTGTCCCAACCGACAGACCAAGAACATCGCGTTCATTCAGCTCGACGCTGAACCGAAGGCGGCTCGAATCGATGACGAGGAAGACATCGAGATCGAAGACGTTGCCGACGACGACGCCGAAGTCTAAGTCAGCGACGCACGACGAATTCGAGGGAGCGTGGGCATCGGCCCACGCTCCCTCTTTTCATGCGGGCTCGATACGGGCAACGAGACTCTCTTCCCGGCCGAGGGTCCGAGCCGTCCAGGCGGATGCGGCTCCTTGGGTCAGGATGCCCTCGGCCGCGGCCTCCGCTCGCTCCCGGTGAACGAAGCGTCCGAACACCGCCGAGCCCGAACCGCTGAGCGCCGCGTCTCGGGCACCGAGCGCCCGAAGACGATCGATTAGGTGCAGGCTTTCGGGCGGCGCGACGCGCTCGAAATCGTTGTACAGCTCGTCGGTTTCCGAGAACTCGCGCCACTCTCGCGTGATGGCGTCCAGCCGCCGAAACGCCTCGGGCGTCGAGCAACCAACCCCCGGCCGGGCGATGACCAACCACTCCGGGACGGCGTCCTCCAGAGGCATGAGCCGCTCGCCGTAACCCTCCGCTCGCGCTCGGCCTCCCACAAGGAAGAACGGCACATCCGCGCCCACGGCGAGGGCGATCTCCTCCCGCCGGGGCAGAGGCGCACCGAGGATCCGTTCCACCGCGCGGATCAGCCCCGCCGCATCAGAGCTTCCCGCCCCGAGGCCGCTCTCCGGAGGCACCGCCTTGGCGACCCGCACGCGGAGCGGGGGCACCGAGACCACGCCTCGCATGAGTCGCAGCGCCTTGGTAACCGTGTTCTCGGAGGGAACGTCCGCCCCGCTGAAGATCACGTCATCGGCTTCGGCCACCTCGGCGACGAGTTCGTCGCCGAGGCTGATCGCCTGGAAGACCGTCCGAAGCGGATGGTAGCCGCGCTCGTCCGGCGGACCCACCGAGAGGAACAGGTTGACCTTCGCCGGGCAGAAGGCCCTGACCCTCATACTTCGACGGGGGTGAACGTGGTGGTCAGGGTTTGCGCCTGCCCCGTCTCCGCCGACCGGTACGCCGCCTCGATGATCTCGATCACGTGGCGCGCGTGCTCCGCCGTCGCTACCGAGGGCGTTCCCTCGCGCACCCAGTCCACGAGCTGCATCGTGTCCTCGAACACGTGGCTCTCGTCCATGTCGTAGTGCGGGCCGACGACGTGAGGCCCGAACGGGTGCATCGTCGCGTGCTCGGGAATCTCGATCTCCTGCCCGTTCAGTTTCGCGCCGACGATCGAGCCGTGGGTGCCGAAGAAGCTCGGCTGCGCCCACTCGGAGACCATGCCCGCGACCGTGCCGTGCACGAACGAGAAGGTGGAGTTGCCGAAGTCGATCACCATGACCGTGTTGTCGTCGGCGTCGGTCTCGTACTTCTCGCCCTTGAACTCACGCTCGCGCACCAGGATGCCGGACATCGCGCTCACCCGCTTCGCCGGCCCGAGGATGCCGGTGAGGGTGTGCAGGCCGTAGACGGACATGTCGTACAGCGGACCGCCGCCAGGCTTCTTCCAGTACCACGCCGGGTTCACGTTGCTCAGGAGGTCGTCGCCTTGCCGCACGCTTTCGGTCTCGTGGTAGTTGCCGAAGGCCGCGCCGGTGACGGCCCACGAGAGCTGCCCTAGCGCACCGTCGAGGATGAGTTTGCGGATGCGCCGGTTCTGAGGCCGCGTCATCTGGCCCGGAGAGGCCACGATTCGAAGTCCGCGCGCCGCCGCCTCGTCGATGAGCTGCGTCGCCTCGGCGGCGGTCACCGTCATCGTCTTGTTGAAGTGGATGTGCTTGCCCGCCCGCAACGCCGCCATGCCCTGGTCGAAGTGGAGGCCGATCGGGCTGCAGATCGTCACCGCGTGAACGTCGTCGTCCGCCAGCAATTCCTCGTAGCTCTCGTAGGCGTTGGCGACGCCGTAGCGCTCCGCCGCGGCCTTTGCTCGTCCCGGAACCGGGTCGCAGACGCCCGCGAGGCGCACGCGGTCCTGAACGTCCTCCAGGCTGAGGTGCATGAGCGCGCCGCGGATACCGATGCTTCCCGCGCCGACGACGCCGATTCCTAGTCTCTCGCTTGCCATGGTCGTTAAACCCCCACCTGGGTGACGCGCCCGCCGGTCACCGGCAGGTAGGCCCCCGTTACGTAGCTGCCCAAGTCGCTGATGAAGAAGACGCACGCCTTGCCAATCTCGTCGGCGCTGCCGTGGCGGCGGAGCGGAAGGCTCTTGGCGAACCCGAGCGATCCCTCGCCCGTCGGATCGACCTTCTCCGTGACCATCCAGCCCGGCGCCACCATGTTCACGGTGATGTTCTCCGGCCCGAGCTCATTGGCGAGGGAGCGGCTCATGCCGACCATCGCGCCCTTGCCCGCGAGGTAGGCGGTCCAGCCCTCGCCGCCCTGGTTCCAGACCTCGGTCACGATGTTCACGATGCGCCCGCCACCCTGCTCGCGCATGATCGGCCTCACCGCCCGGACCGAGTTCGCCACGGCCACCGCGTTGAAGTCGAACATGTTGCGCAGGTCCTCGTCGCTGACCTCGTCGAACGCGCCGTCCTGCTTGCCCGAGATGGCGTTGTTCACGTAACCGTCGACGCGGCCGAGCACATCTACCGTTTGCCGCACCATCGTCTCCACCGCAGCCCGGTCCCGCACGTCCGCCTCGGCGGCCAAGGCTCGCCCGCCCGCCGCCTCGATCTCTCGCACCACGGCCTCGGCCTTCTCGCGGCTCTGCGCGTAATTGACCACGACCGACGCGCCGTGCGACGCGAGCACCCGGCAGATGCAGGCACCGATTCCTCGCGCCCCTCCGGTGACGATGACCACCTTCCCATCCAGCAGCTTGTCCACGCGCGGCAGATTACTCTTGAGAGACCGGTGCGGGTGCGACGCACGCCCGGGTCCCCACCCTGCCATAATCTGCCCAATGAAGGTCAGCATCATCGGTGGTGGCGGTCGCGTCGGTTCGGACGCGGCATACGCATTGCAGTTGGGCGGCGTCGTGCGCGAGATGGCGCTCGTCGACATGAATGCCGAGATGGCGGCTGGCGAGGCGCTCGACCTTCGCCACGGCGCGTCTCTCACGGCCAATCAGAAGTTTCTGAGCGGCAGCGACTACGGAATCGTCGACGGTTCGGACTGCGTGGTGATCACCGCCGGTCTGCGCCGCAAGCCGGACGAGACCCGCCTCGAGCTCGTGAATCGGAACGTCTCGCTGTTCCGCTCCATCCTGGACAGCCTCAAGGGCGTTAAGCTCGCCGAGGGCGCGACGATCGTGGTCGTCTCGAACCCGGTCGACATCCTCACCCACCTCGCGACCCAGGCCGGCATCGTGCCGGAGTCGCAGGTCCTCGGTCTCGGCACCGTGCTCGACACCTGCCGCTTCCGATCGCTCCTCGCCGATCACTTCAACGTGAACGCGACCGACGTGAATGCCCTCATCCTTGGCGAGCACGGCGACTCGATGGTGCCGATCCTCTCCTCCGCGACCCTCGCGGGCGTGCCGATGAGCACGATCCCGAACTACGAGGCGGAGATCCAGGGCGTGTTCGAGTTCACTCGGAAGTCGGGCGCCGAGGTCATTCGCCTGAAGGGTGGCGCGGGCCGAGCCGTCGGCGTCTCCATCGCCGAGGTGGTCCACGCGATCGCCCTCAACTCCGAGAAGGTCCTTCCGGTCTCCACGCTGCAGCGCGGCGCCCTTGGCATCAGCGACATCTCGCTCTCGCTCCCGACGAAGGTCGGCCGCCACGGCACCGTCGAGGTTCTCACCCCGGCGGTCAACGAAGCCGAGCGCGAAGGACTCCACAAGTCCGCGCAGTCCCTCAAGGACGTTCTCGCTCAGATCTCCTAAGATCGAGCGACCGATCCGCTCGTGGCCTCCTCTTCCGCGGAAGGGGAGGCCACTCTCATTTCCGCCCTACACCGGCCGAAGCTCCTCGAGGTGATCCCGCAGGTAGTTCAATAGGTGGCGGCGCCTCTCCCTCGCCCGGGTGGCCACCGCGAAGGTGTCGCGGCCGAGATCCCCGAGGATCGTAGGCGCTCGCTTCTCCACGTGCGCGTACACCGCCTTCCACCGGCTCTTCACCGCCGCCAGCGACAAGCCGAGCGAGTCGGCGAGGTCCTCGTCGGTCTCACCGACGAGCGCTCGGCTGAGCAACTCGCGGTGGATGGGGCGAAGCTCGAGCACCAGCTCGTAGTGAGGGAACATCCGCTCGACCGCCATTCCGGGCGAGTTCAGCGCCTCGTGCCGATCGATGCCGTGGAGCAACGGTCGCGTGAGGGACGGCTCGCCTCGCTCGCCCCATATTCCTTCGTACCCGGAACGGACTCGCATCCCCGCGTTTCGATCGTGCTCGGCGGCCATCGGAGAGTACGAGTCGCGCAGGAACTGCCAGATGCGCACCCCTTGGTGAATGGAGAAGAACGCCCGCGACGCAGCTTCACGGTGCTCCAGCGGGCCCATTTCGCCGGGTCTCGCCTGGAGGTACATCGAATGAAGGGAGATAAGGTCGAGCCCCCGCTCCGAATGCGAGCGGCTCGCCTCCTCGGGGGTGAGGATCACGGACTCGTCGTTGAGGAAACGTTGCGCGACCTGCCATCCGAGGAAGGGGCTTGCCCCGGCTCGCAGGTGGTCGGCGAAGTCTCGCCGAACGTAAACCACCATGTGGTTGCTCACGCGCTCGGCCCTTCCTTTGGGACTCACGACCTCAACCACTCGGGTCGAGAGCCCGCCGCGCCGCAGCATCCGCTCCCAAATCTGAGGAAGGCGACGGCACAGCGCGTCGTCAGATCCGTACCAAGGGCGGAGGTGGGGCAGGTCTGCGACGAGGTCGTCGAGGGCGGCAGGACGCGTTTGAATGCACATAGTGGGCGGAGAGTCCCACCGACTGTACGCCGAGGCCCATTTTGGGATAGGGTACGAGGTCCTATTGGACCCGACATAAGATGAATGAAGCCCCCCACCCTCGTGTCCGGGGGTGGGGGGCTCCCTCTCCTTTTAGAATCGCACGCCGAAAGAAAGCGTGACGTTGTCCTGCCGGACGCCCTCGACCGGCGGGCTGTACCGGTAGCTCAGCTCGACGAAGCTCCGCGAGCCGATCTGCATACCGGCGAGGAGCTCGGCCATCGGCTGAGTGCGGCGGTAGGTGCGGTTGTTCTCGTCTCGCGACGGGATGAGCGGCCGGCCGCGGAAGCCACCGGATCCCCCGGAGCCGCCGCTTCCACCCGAGCCCCCGGAACCACCTTCTCCGGAACCGCCGACTTCGAGTGAGCTCACACTGAGGCCGACGCCCAACCCGAAGTAGGGCGCGGAAGGTCCGCGTCCCCCTCCGATCGAGAGTCGCTGGACGAACTTGAAGTCCAGGGCGTTCAGCTGATTCGAGTTCCCGGAGAGCCTCGAGTAGTTCAACTCGACGGCCGCGCGTCCGAGCCCCTTCGGGACGAGCCCTCCCGTCGGCAGTTCGTAGCCGACGCCGAAGGCAAAGCCCAAATTGTTCACATCGCTCCGCGTGGAGCCGGCCATTGGGTAGTTCACCCCGAACTTCGCGTAGAACGGCCGCTCGGGGGCGCTCTGGGCCGTAGCGAACGACGCGAGCAGGGCAGAGGCGGGGAGAACGACGAGACGTACGATTGAGCGTTCCATAGATCTTTCCGAACCGGAACGTCGATTAAGTCAAATACCTCCTGAACCTTTTGGGATGATTTTAAGTACACCACGCTTGAGAAGCAGATTGAGGGCGAAACGGACTCGGTCGCGGGGTGCCCGGCTCCGGCTGGCGGCTTCGGCGACGACGGCTCCGATCCGCCGTGGCACCCCGCCCGCAAATGCCTCCAGCAAAGCCACGACCGAATCCGGCACCAGCATCGGCAGCGTCTCGTCGTAGAACGCCAACGCCTCGTCCTTAGCCAACACCTGCGCGCCGATGGCGGTGAGACCAAGCTCATCGTCGTCGGTCAGAACGTGGCTGGCGTAGTGACCGAAGAGCCGCGAATACGGCATTGCTTGGCCGGCGGCTTCCGCCATCGTGCGGCGGGTCTCGCGCACCGTAGGGTCCTCGGCCGCGGCTGCGTCGAGCTGACCACGCCATTCTCGGACCGTCTCCGCCCACCATCGCTCCGCGGACATCGCTCGCTTCCGGCCTTCCGCGCCCAGTCTTCTTCGGAGCTCGACGTCTCGAAACAGGCGGCGCATGCGTTCGCCGAGGAGGTCCGTGTCGATCACGACCGACTGCGCCAGACAGAGGAAGTCGGTGAGGAAGTCCGAAGCGGGAAACACCGAGTCCAGCGACTCGAACGTCGGGGAGGCGTAGGTTGGCACCAGGTATCCGGTCTCGCCGTCCGCCACAATGTCGCGCACTCCATCCCAGTCGCTCGCCACCACGGGCAGGCCGCTCGCCATCGCCTCGGTGATCGAAGTGCAGAACGCCTCCTGAACGGAGTCGCCCGGAAAGACGAAGAGATCGCTCGCCGCGAAGAACAGCGAGCGCAGCGCCGGCGGCACCACGGTCTGGACGATGACCGAGTCACCCACACCCCGCTGCCTCGCGTGTCCGGCGAGCCGCAGCGCGTAGCCCGGGGCGTTCTCCACCCCGGCGATCAGCAGATAATCGTCGGTACCCCGGGCCTCGGCGAAGGCGTCGATGAGCGGCAGCAGGTCCGCCTTGCCATTCGGGGTGAGACGCCCGAGACAGAGAGCGATCTGCCCTGTCTCCGGAAGCTGCAGCGCGCGCCGTGCGACTCGCTGCCCTTCCTCGGCCGCCGTCCCGAACCCCGCCACGTCGATCGGGCGCGGCCGGACCGTAATGCCGAACGGCGGCGCCACGCCGAGCTCGGCGAACGCCCGGACGATTCCGCCGGCCACGGCACGGCTCGCCACGACTCGATCGTGCGGCACGCTGGTCCCGCGCGCCAGTTCGCGAAAGGCGTCCCAGATGCTCCGATGCCCGAGGCAGTGGGTGTCGCTCGAGATCGCCATCGGCCCTCGGGCGAAGCGGTCGCGTAGGTACCGATCCCGAGCGAGCAGATCGAGGTCTTGGCAGAACAGCACCCGAGGCACCCCGTCCTCCCACACGGCCGGCAGGTTGTGGATCGCGTGGAATCGGAGCCTTCCCTGCCCCCGACGTTCCGGCCGAAGCAACGCTTCGGCGCACTCGGCCAAACGCTCGATGGGCAGGAGGTCGCGCGGTGGCAGGAACACCTCCAGCGCGTCCACCTCCGGCGCGTTGGCGAAGACGGAGAGCGACAGGGCGTAGGCGAGATTCGCCCCGTTCAGCTCCAACCCTTCCGCTCCCGATGAAAAGGCCCCCAGCGGTGGCCGCACGACGCTCACAACCATTCCGATCTCCTCCGATCCCTCCGCGCTGAGGAGCCGGACGCGAGTGTAGATCCGCGCCGAGAGCGCGCCGAAGCGAGCGAGATCCTTTCATCCTTTTAGCGTCACCCTGGACGACCAAAGCACCCGAATCACGGTGCGAGGCCCTGCCGGGTACAATGTTCGAATCTCGTGGGAGGACGGCACGCCCGTCCGCCTGCACCACAGGTGAATCGATTTGCGCAAGAACATCCGAAAGAACCCGCACTCGCCTCGTTACGATGCCATCGCCGCCACGGTCGACAAGGAGACCACCCTTGACATCGCCCCGGCGATCGCTCAGGTGAAGGCGACCGCGACCGCCAAGTTCGTCGAGACCGTCGACGTGGCCGTCCGCCTGGGCATCGACCCCAAGAAGGGCGACCAGAACGTTCGCGGCATCACCAACCTCCCGCACGGCACCGGTAAGGTCCGCAAGGTTGCCGTCCTCGCCAAGGGCGACCTCGCCGCGCAGGCCGAGGCCGCTGGCGCCGACACCGTGGGTGGCGACGAGCTCATCGCCCAGATCCAGGGCGGCTTCCGCGACTTCGACATCCTGATCGCGACGGAAGAGATGGCCCCGCAGATCGGTAAGATCGGCCGACTTCTCGGCCCGCGCACCCCGAACAAGCGAAACGGCACGGTCACCAACCAGATCGCCGCCGCCGTCCGCGAGATCAAGGGCGCGACCCGCGTCGAGTACCGCGCCGACAAGGCCGGCGTCGTTCACATGCCGATCGGCAAGGTGAACTTCACCGAGGAGCAGCTCACGGAGAACCTCCGCGCCGCCCTCAACGCGCTCATCAAGGCCAAGCCGTCGAGCTCCAAGGGCCGCTACGTCCAGACCGTGACGCTCAGCGCCACCATGGGCCCCGGCGTGCCGGTCGACGCTTCGCTCGCCGCCAAGTTCGGCGCGTAAGCGAACCAAGACGCCTCGGAACGGTCCCGGTCCACAAGTTGGACCGGGACCGTTTTGCGTTCAGACCCCGTGTTACGATGGGAACGTGAACGCTCGACATCTCCGACACAAGGACGACAAGCTCTCCCCCTACACGCTGGCGGCGTTTACGCACGGCGACCGCGTGGAGATCTGGGTGCAGCAGGCGGGCGAGGGCGGACGATCCATCGGCGAGTGGGACCCCGAGGCGTTTCGCCGCCGGGAGAGCGTGGCCGCGGGCGAAGGGATGAGCCAGGTGCACTGGGTCTACTCGGCCGAGCGCGACGAGTACCTCATCGAACTCGGCCCCGAGTCGCGAGCGACCACCTTCATCATCGGAGCCGCCGAGCTGCAGTCTCTGGTCGACGGCCAGGGCTGAGGCTCGACGGCAGGATGGCGGTCGTCAGACCGCCAGGTTTTCGGCAAGCGGCGCGAAAAGGTCGACCAGGTTCCCGTCCGGATCCGCGACCTGCGCGTACCGCTGACCCCAGAACGCGTCCCAGGGCTCCCGGTGACCGGAGAAGCCGGCGGCCACGACCTCCGCGTACTTCGCGTCCACCGCGGCGGGTGAGTCGCAGAGGAAGGCGAGTCCCATGCGGTGTCCCGTTGGGGTGATCCAGTCCGGGTAGATCTCGCGGATCGATGCTTCGGTGTCCCAGGCGATGGTCAGCCCATTGGGCAGACGGGCCTCGAGGTGGGGGCTCCCGGTCTCCTGCGGCACCTCGACTCCGAGCAGGGAGTAGAAGCGGAGCGACTCCGACACGTCCTTGACGACGATTCCAATCAGGTCCAGTTTGATGCTCATTCGTTTTCCTCCGTCGTGACGTAGACCGAGCCCTTACCCACCGGCACCCGCCGCGCGCCGCATCGCTCCAGAGCGGCTTCGATCCGCTCCCCCGGCACCCGCAAGTGGCGCGCCAGCGGCTTCGGGTCGAGAACCGCCGCCTCGCGGAGCATGCGACCGAGTACGTCCGCAAGGGCCTCCTCGGGATCCATGGCGAGCCCCGCCCGGTGCGCTTCCGAGTAGTGCTGGGCGATCAGCGCGTGGCGCATGGCGTCCTCGGCGTCGCCGTCGGCGAACCGCTTGGCGAGGAAGAGTCGGCTGTCGAGCTCCTCGACCGCCTTCAGGTAGGCGGCCCGGCTCTCCTTACCCTGCGGAAATCCCGCGCGCTCGCGAAGCTCGGCCGTGCCCAGCACGCCGTCGGTCCCCTCGAACGCCTCGTACACTCGGAGCGCCTCGCGCGACAGCTCGCCGCGCTCGTAAAGCTCCCCCGGAGCGCGCCGCTCCATCAACCCGCCAAGCAGACTCGGCAGCAGATCGAACGCCACCCAGGTCGGCTTGCGCGCCACGAGAGTCCCATAGAACGCCGCGTGCGGACGCCCAATCTCCCATCGCCAGGTGTAGACGTACCCCGACGGGCTGTCCCAGGTAGCGAAGGTGGGTGGTTTCGGATCGCTCATGTGCGCCTGGTACAGGCTGGGCACCTCGGGCGACGCGGCGTACAGCGTGCAGACGCCGACCCGCTCGATGAACGCCCGAGCCTCGGCCGGATCGGCGACGCGGCGCTCGCCGTCCTGGTACCACGCTCGGCGCCGTCGCATGTAGAAGGGCTCCAATTCCGTCACGAGAAAGAGCCTAACCGGCGAACGGTGACAACGGCCTGTCACCGTTTTGCGAGGTTTGCAAATGAGGCGGGCGTTCGGCGCCCGGCGACTGGTCTATCCCCCTCACCCAATGTATTGACCAAGCAGCGCGCGAGCCCTCGCGACGATTCTCTCGATCAGCTCAGGCGGCTCCTCTACCCGTGCGTCGGTGCCCATGCCGCCGAAGTACCGGGCGTACCAGTCAAGCTCCTCCGGCGGGCAGCGAAACTCGAGGCAGGTCGGCTCCGGGCCCTCGAGGGCGTGGGCCAGGTGAGGGTCTCGCTCCACGATCCGGACCGCCTTGGCCGTCAGCCGAACCCGGATGAGAGGGTGGCTTGGGTGGCCGTACTCCAGCGGCTCGACGAAGCTGTCGGGGGCGTCGCACTTCTCCACCGCTTCCACCCGATCCGCCCGAAAGAACTTCGTCTTCCCTTCGCACAAGCCGTGCAGGTACCAGTGCCCACGATCGGCGGTGACGCGATCGGCGCGGACCGTGCGCTCCTCTCCGTCGTACCGAAGCCGCAGCCAGTTCCGTGATGCGGCGGCCTCGACCAGTTGATCGAGCAGCGGCGCTCGTTGGGCGCGCGTCGGGACGTCCAGCGCCACTCGCTCCAGGATCCCCTCCACGCGCTCTCGCTGGGCCTCGGGCATGAGCGCGCGCAGCTTCGCGAGCAGCGAAGCTCGTTCCGCGGCGAACGGCGTGTCCGCCATGCGCGCGAGGCCGTCCACCGCCAGCATGAGCAGCAACGCCTCGCGTCCGGTCAGATGCAGGGGCGCGAGCGTGAACTCGCGCGCGAGTTCGTACCCTCCCGCCGCTCCGTGTAGCGCGATCACCGGCACCCCCATCGAGGAGAGCGACTCCACGTCGCGGATCACGGTACGGCGGGAGACGCCGAGCTCGTCGGCGAGCGAGCCCGCGGTGCGCCGCCCCGCCTGAAGCAGGAGCATCGTCGCGGTCAGCCGCTCGACGCGGTTCATCAGAAGTCCGTGTTCGCTACCAAACGTCGAACGTCTTCCCAGGCGGTTTGGAGGTCGGAGAGGAGCGGCGACTGTGCCCGAGTGACCATCACCAGATCGGGATCGATCTCTCCAACGACCATGTGCTCCTCGTTCACCGGTGCCTCGACGCAGATGCGTCCCGTCGGGTCGATGATCATCGATCCCCCGACGAACCCCTTGCCGCCCTCGAAGCCGCAAAGTTGGGCGCTCGCGCAGTAGACCGAGTGCTCCTCCGCCACGGCCCGGAAAAGCCGCCGGTAGCGATCGAGGTTCTCGATTCGCTCACCCGAGAATCCGCGCGCTGGCGAGGCGGCAGGGACGAGGATGATCTGCGCCCCGCGAACGGCGCACAAGGTCGGGAGCACGCCGTGCCACACGTCCTCGCAGATCAGGATCGCGATCTTGCCCAACCGCGTCTCGTACACGCCCAGATCGCGCCCACGGGTCACGAACCGCTCCTCGTCGAAGACGCCGTAAGTCGGAAGGAAGAACTTGCGGTACGTGCCGACGTGACGCGGCCCGTCGGGGGAGAACTCGACGTAGATCGCCGCGTTGTACAGGGTGCCCTCGAAGTTCTCGTAGAAGCCGAGCGCGACGTCGACGAGCCGCGTCAGCTTCCCTTGCAGACGCTGCCACAGTTGCGCCATGAGCTGGGTGGAAGTGAGCGACGCCTCGAGCACGCCTCCTTCTAGAAAGTAGCCGCTCGTGCACGCCTCGGGCAGCAGGACGAGGTCGACCTCCTCCGCTTGGGCCTGGAGAATGATCTCAGCGATGGTGTCGAGGTTGCGCTCGACCTCGGCCTTGAACGGCGCGAACTGCGCGCAGCCGATGCGGAAGCTCATGCATGGAGTCTACTTCGCTTAGCCGGCTGCGTCAGCGACGCTTGGACTGCGGAGCGTCGCCCGGCAGTGGCTCCCCACCCCGGCGGCGCGATACGAGTCGAATGAGCTCCTCCGACTTGGCGAGGTGTCCGACCGGGATCGTCTCCTCACCCACCCGGAAGTACGTCTCACGGTCCGCGCCCCGCTCGATCCCGGAGAGCCGATCGACCGTGGTGCGCACGCGAAGCCGACCGGTGTCGTCGAAGTAACGCAGCTCGCCCCCGTGCAGCTCCACCCGCTGGTGCCGCATCTCGCGACTCACCGCCCACATCAGGACGCCTTGCGCAACGAGTCCGAGGACGAGAAGAAACCACCATCCGGTGGCGACGGCCAGCATCGCGGGAAGGCCGATGACCGCCAAGCCGAGAAGGATCGGACTCCGGCGCGATGGCCGGAAAACCTGCACTTCGTCATCATCGACTTTCGGCAGCGACATTACGCAAAGCATAGAGCAACGGTGCTTCGGCATTCAACGCGCCCAACGCGGGTATCCTTGTGGGATCGGCGGCTCCGCTTGGCGTCGCCCCCAGGAACGGACCAGAACCACCATGCGAGTCAAGAACAAGGAGCTCCGCCAGCGACGGCACCGGAAGGAGCAGAAGATCAAAGAGGCGAACCGCGCCCTCCGCCTCCAGTACGGCGACAAGAAGGCCGCCACCCCGGCTGCCAGCAAGCCGAAGTCGACCACCGGCAAGAAGCCGGCGGCCCCCAAGAAGGCGAAGCCCGAAGGCGAGGCGTAAGCCTAGCCATTTGAATCTTTACGGGCGGGAGCGCTTCTCAGCGCTCCCGCCCGTTTTAATTGGTGATGAAGGTCGCGGTCGTTGGAGCGGGAATCGTGGGAGCGAGCGCCGCGCGCTTTCTCGCGCAGCGCGGCCACTGCGTCACCGTCCACGAGCAGTTCCCGCTGGGCCACGCCCGAGGTAGCTCGCATGGGCGGTCTCGGATCGTGCGGCGCGCCTACCCCGATCCGTTCTGGACCGCCTGCATGAACGAGGCGTATCCGATGTGGGCGGAGTTGGAGGCGGAGTCGGGCGAGCGGCTCGTCGACGAGTGCGGGCTGCTCTACTTCGGTGCCCGCGACGGCGAGCGGATCCGGTCGATGATCGCGGGCCTCTCGGATCTCGGCGTTCCGAACGAGGTGCTCGCGGCAACCGAAGTCGGCCGCGTCCTACCCGAGCTCCGGCTTGGGTCAGAGGAAGTCGGCGTCTTCACCCCCGAGGCCGGCTGGGTGGCGGCGGATTGGGCACTGGCCGCGACGCTTCGGCTGGCCGAGCGGCACGGAGCGCAGTTCCGCACGGCGGCTCAGGTGGACCTGGATTCGCTGAGGCGCGACCACGACGCGGTGGTGGTCGCGCCCGGGCCCTGGATTCGGGAGTTCGTCGCCGTGCCGGTGACGGTGACCCTGCAGACCTTTGGCTACGTCGAGGCGCAGGTCGGTGGTCCCGTGTGGATCGACGACGAGAACCTCACCTACGGCTTCCCCAGCGACGCGACCGGCCTCAAGATCGGGGTGCATCCGCCCGGTCCCGCCATCGACCCGAACGACTCCTCTCGTGAGCCGCAATCGGAGGCAGTGGAGATCATCCGCGACCAGGCTCGGCTCCGATTCGGCGTGCTAGATCCGAAGGTGGTGGATGCCCGTGGATGCCTGTACACCTGGACGGCGGACGAGGACTTCCTCTTAGGCCGCATTGGAGACGGAGTCTTCTTCGCCTCAGCGTGCTCGGGCCATGGCTTCAAGCTCGCCCCCTGGGTGGGCCGACTCCTTGCCGACTTCGTGGAAGCTACCGACGCTCCGGAACGCCATCCCCGCTTCGCATTTACACCGGAGACCGGCTGAAGCCGGCGGTCCCAGGAACAAGGGATCTATGGGTCTCGATGCGTGCAGGCCCAGTAGCGTAAACTCGCTCCTATGCTCGTCGCCGCGCTGATCGCGCTCGCTCCGTCCCCGCCCCAGGCTCCGGTTATCCAGATCTATCGCGGCGCGACCCTCACCTCTCCCGTTTCGATCACGACGTGGGACGTGGCCGACACCACCCTCGACCCCGCCAATCCGGATGAGAGCCTCGGTGGCGACGGCACCCTCATGGGCGGCCCGGGCCGAACGATCCTCATCCGATTTGGCGATCTTTCCCGTGTCGTGCCTGCCGGGAAGCGCATCAAGCGCGCTCGCATGGTGCTGACTCGAGTCGGAGGCGAGACGCCGGTACTGCGCCAGATCCGCCGCCTGCAAGCTCCCTGGGGAGAAGGTCCGTTCCGCACCCTCACCGGCATGATCCGACGCCCTCAAGGGGTCTCGGAGAAGGAGACCAAGGCGAACGAGAAGCCCGTCCCCCCGCGCGGAGCCAGCACCTACAAGATGCGGCGCGCAGGGGAGGGCGGCGCGGATTGGCAGCAGTCCGGCGCGATCGGCCCGAACGACGGCGTGAAGATCGATGGGGCTCGGCTCGTCGCCAGCGACCAAGAAGTAGCGATCGAGGGACTGGAGGCGACGCTCCAGAACATGGCCGACCGCTGGAGCGAGAACTACGGATTCTCGCTGAACTTCGAGAACGCGGTGGAGTTCGCCTCCTCGCAGTCGGCCGGCGGGCGCCCCCGACTGGAGCTCGAGTTGGAGGATGCCCCGGTTGCCCGAGGCGCCGATCTCAGCGTCGTGGCGATCGAGCGCCGGGGGCCCGGCGGACAGCTGCCGAAGTCCGGCGAGGAGGTCACCTACACCGCGCACGTGAAGAACGTGGGCGACGCCGCCGCGAAGGGGTTCGTGGCCACGTGGGTGGTGGACGAGAAACCAGGCAACCCGATCGACGTGACCGGCGAGATTCGCCCGGGTGAGGAGAAGACCGTCACATTCCGTCGCAGCTTCCGCGACGAGAGCAAGGATCCTCGGTTCCAGTCCGTGCTCCTCCGCATTCGAGCCGTGGGCGACGACGCCTCCACCCGGAACGACGCCCTCGAAGTGCACGAGTCGGCGAAGGCGATCGAAGTCGTGGTGACCCCAAACGTGGTTCAGTCCCTCAGGGGGGAAGACCCGGCCGACTGGGTTCAGCGCCACGTCCGCCTGATGAACGACGTCTACCTGCCTCAGAGCCGCTTCTCCTTCGCGCCCGAGGGAGCGAAGGCCCGGGTCGCGGTGCAGCGGGTCACGGTCGGCACCCCTGGGTCCGTCGGCACCCCCACGCCAGAAGGCAGCGTCCGCGTGAGCGTCGCTGACCCCGACGGCCTCGCCCTTCTTCGCACCCTCGCGATTGGCCTTGGCCTGAACGACCTCTCCGCGATGAGCGTGGCGCGCGACCGAAACACGGTCGCCGGCCGCGGGAGCCAAGATCGGTTTCCCGGTCTTATGGGATACGGCGACACCCGCTTCGAGGGAACGATTCCCGGCCAGATCGGTCTGCCGTACGAGCCGTATCCGAATCCGATCTTCGACGCGAACCCCCTGGAGGCCACGGGCCTCCTCGCCGCGACGGACGTCGCCATCCTGAATTCGCGCCTCGAGGGGCAAGCCAACGAGGCGCCGCTCACGGAGATGCCGAAGACGGTCCTGCTCCGCGCCCTCGACTCGACGGGCCGGCCCCTGAACGGCGTCGAGTTGAGCTTCTTCCAGTCGGCGGCGGGCCAGATTCAGGGTGCCACTCCGGCGTTCACCCTCGTGACCGGCCCCACTGGAACGGTGATCCTGCCGAGCCGGGACAACGCCGGCCCCTACGGCAAGCTCGAGCCGACCGGCGGAAACGGGGTCTATCTCATTCGCGCCGTCGCGAACGGCGTGACGGAGTGGGGCTGGATCAAGGCTTGGCAGTTGGCCGACGCGGCGAGCCGCGGCAATCGCGCGGCCGCGATCATGGACGTTCGCTTCAACCTACCGTCCGCGCCTCTCGAAGAGGGAACGAACCTCGCGGCGGAGCGGATCGTGGCGGACGCGGCGGAGAGCCTCCCCGCGAAGATCGCGCCGCTGGTCGATGGATCGCTGGAGACGGCGGCCACCCTTGGCGAGAAGGTGGGCGACTGGATCGAGGTCGACCTAGCCCGCGACCGGACCGTGGGCGAGATCGTCCTTACCGCCGGCCCGGACAAGATGTGGAACCGGTTCGACGTCGTCGCCTACGCAACCGGACAGCGTTCGCAGGAGGCGATCGTTCTCGCGCGAGAGGTGGATTGGCGATGGTCGGCGAACAACCGAGGCGATTTGGTGAAGGGGCTCTCGACGGTGCGGTACCGGGTGCCTTCGCAGCGGGTCCGATTCCTGCGCATCATCAATCGCGGTGGCGGGGCGGGATCGGCAAACGAGCTTCGGGTAACGCCCGTCCGCGTCGGCGGTTGATGGCGTTGGCTCTCCTGGGCGCGATCGGGTGCTCGGCGCCCGAAGCGGACCGCGTCGCCGAGGCGCGAAAGATGAAAGAGGCCGGACTGCGCCGAGACGTGGCGCGGCTCGGCCTCAACTACCCGCCGCGCCGCATCTACCTCCGCGCCTTCAAACAGGAACGCGAGCTCGAAGTCTGGCTCGGCGGCACCACCGGGGGCATGAAGCTGTTCCGCACCTACCCCGTCGCCGCTCAATCGGGCAAGCTCGGACCGAAGCGGCGCGAGGGCGACCGTCAGGTGCCCGAAGGGTTCTACTTCGTCAATCGATTCAACCCGAGGTCCAGTTACCTCCTCTCGCTCGGACTGGACTACCCGAACCGGCGCGACCGCTTGCGGGGTGAGCCGAAGCCGGGAAGCGACATCTTCATCCACGGCGATCGAAAGAGCATCGGGTGTCTCGCGATGACCGACGATCTGATTCGCGAGATCTACGTTCTGGCGCTCGATTCGGTCGCACGCCCCATTCCGGTCCACCTCTTCCCGGCGCGGCTCAGCGACGCCAACTGGCGTGCGCTGAGCCAAGAGGCGGCACCGGAGCTGCTCCGCTTCTGGGCCACCCTTCGCCCCGCGTACCTCGCCTTCGAACGCACGCGCCAGGTGCCGCGCGTTCGCCTGAGCCGTCAGGGCGAGTACGAGCTCATCCGGTAAGGCAACGTTTGAGCCCGGGCACCATAACCGTGCCCGGGGGCGTCTTACGCCGTAACGTTCGCGGCAGCAGGATCGACGGTCTCGTCCATCCGCCGGATCTCGAACGGGGCGAGCTCGACCGACTGGTCGCCCACCCGCACGCGCTCGGTGTTCGCGGAGAGCGAGATCGCGAGGACGACGCTTCCCACGGCAAGCCCTTGGACGCGCAGGGGGGCCGTGCTTTCGCAAGCGCGAATCTCGCCTCCCGGCAGCGTCATCAAGGTCTTCAGAGCATCGCCAGCCGGCGTGCCACTCAGGCCCATCGGGCCCGTTGCCTCGTGAATGGTGAGCGCATCGGCGCCGGCCTCGGCGAGGTTCTTCACTGCGGCGAGGGTCCAAGCCGCGCCGAACGGCGTGGCGAGCCGCGGATCCTCCTTCCGGGCGAACCGCACGGGACCGACGCGCACCGGCTTGCCGTGGCAGAGCGCGCGCGCGGAGCGGACGACTTCTCGCAACCCTTCCAGCGTCTCGACGATCGACACGTCGTCGAACGCGTGAACCTGGGCGTCGGTGGCGAAGGCGATGCCGTCGATCTCGTCGCAGCTCGGCCGCTCGCGGTTGAGCTCGGTGAAGTTCGAGCCGGTTCCGATCAACACATCCGCCCGGGGGTGGACGGCACGCAACGCACGCAGCGAATCGACTCCTCTCGCGACAAACCGGTCGATCATCAGGTGCCGCTCCAGCTCTTCCGCCGCCTCGGCCGAGCCGCCGACGAGGTGGATCTCCAGATCGCAGTCGAGCGCCTCGCTCAGGTTTGCCGCCTCCTCGATCGTCTCCTCGGCGCCCTCCGCCTCGGGGTCGAGCTCGACCGCCAAGTGATGCAGCCCGATCTCCAGGAGAGGCCCGAACTCCGCGCCGCTGCGGTAGAGGGTGCCGATCTCAGGAAAGTGCCCGACCGCGTCGCCGACCGTCAACACGACTTCCGTGTCGGAAGCATTCGCCGGCACCTCGGCCGGGGCGCCGATCAGCCGGACGCGGACCGTGTGAGCGATCTCCTCGCCCGCTTGGAGCGGGTAGGGTCGTGGCGCATCCAAGGGCCGACAATACGTCTTGAACGAGGCGTCGGTCCAGTTCCTCTGGTCCTCCATCTCGAACACCTCGCCCAACATCTCGGTCCGGACCCAAACTCCGCTGCCGACCTCGTGCTCGATCGCGCGGATGTCGAAGAACGGCTGGTGAGGGGAGATCAAGTCGGGAAAGCTCCCTTCTTGCACGCTGCCGTCCGTGTGCTCGACACGGCACTTCGCACCCGCGCACTCCTTGGCGGGATGCAGGACACAAAGACCGGTCCGCATGGTGCGAAAGTCGCTGCCGACTCGCCCTACCACGCCGTACTCGATCCCGTCCGCGCCGCCGAGAAGGCGTCCCTCGAACTCGACGGGACCGCTGGAGTCGCGCCACGTGAGGGCAAAGCCGGCTTCGGTGGTGTCGTTCTGAACCTCCCGAACCTCGTGCGAGTGCGTGCCCCAAGACTCGTCTCGGACAGCGGCGTACACCCCACGAAGAACCTCCACGCCGCCTAGTCGGACGTGGCGGATCATCCCGCTCCAAGGCTCGAACGTCAGTGAGAGTGCCCCCGCACGCAGCGTCATCGGCTCCATGACTGCGGAGTCTACTGCGGCCCGATTTGGGAGTGCGCGAGCGTGCTCGCGCTTTGTTCTCGCGGCGGAGCCGCACGGAGCTTCGCGCTTGACAAAGGAAGGCGAGCGAGGCGTAGCCTCGCTCGCCCTCCTTAGCGATTCGCGGACAGCTCAGTACCGGTAGATGGCGCCGACTTCCTTGTTGCCCGGAACCTGGTCCGGTTCGACGACTACGAGTTGGGCGCCCGTCATGAGGGCGTGCATCGTGGCTCGGTCGACGAGGTCTTCGGCGTCGACATCGTCCTGGTCCGCCGGCATGACCGCCAGCTTCTCCGAGTCGAACTTTCCGTAGTAGGTCGCCCGCGGTGAGACGAAGAGGATTCCGACGCGTCCGCTGGCGGCGGCGGGAAGAATGTCCTCGATCTCGTTGCTGGCTCGCTGGTGGGCGATCGCGTTGCCGAACTGCTCCTGGAGCCCGTTGAGCTCCTTGTGCCAGATCTGCTGCACCTGCTCCAGCGCCTGCTGGTGCAGCCGCTCGTTCGCGACGTGCTCGGGGTTGCCCTCGATCGACTCCTCGACGATGTGCTTCAGTTGGCTGGCGCGGCGGTAGAACGGCGTGACCGAGTCGACGCCGGCCAACACGACGGGCGCGTCCGGATCGCTCATGACGCGGCGAACGCCTTCATCGAGCTGGCGGAAGTAGAACATCTGATCCTCGTGCTCCGAGGCTTGGATGTCCACGACCTGCCCGTGGTACGAGCCGGCGGCGTTCGGTCCGGCGGCCGCGCTCGAGTGCCGCATGAGGTGCGTTTGATGCTCATCCTCGTTCGGCACCGCCTCCTTGACGCTAAGCGACACGTCTTCCGGCAACCGCACGATGTGGCAGCCATGCGGGGTGCACTCGAGGAGGCGGGCGTCGTTCTTGCTGACGGCCAGGACGTAGAACATCTTGCCCTCGAGCATCGGCAGGAGCGGCTTGATCTCGAACCGGTCGTTGACGTGGACGAGTTCCTCCGGCGGGACCGGAAGCTTGTAGCCAGTGAAGAAGTCCTTGCCGATGAACAGAGCAAGACCTTCATCGTTGTGCATCCAGAAGTCGCCGTCGTCGAGGAGCTTTCGTGCCTCCTCGAGCATGCGTCGCCCTTCCTCGGGTCGGATGCCCTTCGCGACGATGCGGTCCTCGGCTTCGCGAAGCAGATTCTTGAGGCGAACCGGGTCCTGGCGCACGTCGCGTCCCTGACGGTGCGTTGGCATGAAGATGGAGACGGCTGGCGAGGTTCCTGCCTCGACGAGCCTTCGGAGCTGGGCGTGAGTGACGATTTCCATAGTCGACTGTCTCTCCCTTAGGGGCCTGCCCTTGTTGGGCGGGTCTCGTGGGTGATTAGACAGCCCCCCTCCGCCATTTGGGTCCGAGAGGCAGTACTGAAGTGGGGCGTTTGGGCCCGTTCAGATGGAGATTCGTCGCCGAACCCACTCCACGACGCCGTCGAGGAGCTGCGGACGTCGGTACTCGAGCACCGTCACGCGAGTCGTGCCGTCCGGCAAGGTGGGGAAGCCGCCCTCCGCATTCCCTTTTGGCTGGCCGCCGACGACCGTGACCTGTCGATCCGGGGGCCAGGAGAGCACCGCGCGGCCGTTCTCCCGACGGGGGATGGTGACAGTCCAGGTGTGCATCCCCTCGTGATCGCCTTGCCGGAGGATGTAGTACGGAGCCTCTTCGCGAAGTCGCTCGAGCACCTCTTGCGGCTTGCGCGACACGGCGTACCGATGGGCCGTCGCTCGAGCGGTGGTGCCGCCGAACTGAATGGAGCGCTCCTGAGGCTTTCCGAGTTCATCGGCCCTGCCGATGAACTCGTACCGAACGCGCGGCGTGGCAACGAGCCAAGCGCCACCAGCCACCCCAACGAGGGTGGCGGCCACGATCGATCGTTTCCGGGCTCGCTCCATGGCGAAAATTGTACGACAGGTCGTTTTTCCTTGCCGACTCTCAGAGCAGAATCCCGGCAAGATTCGCGCGGTGGGGCAGAATGCGAGACGAGATGCTCAAATCCACCCTGCTCGCGGCGATCGCGTTTACGTCCCCCTCCGCCCAAGAGACTCCGCGCGTCACCTCGCTCACGGGTCTGATTCGGAGCCACCCCGGCTTTCACTCCAACGTCCTGAACAACGACCGCAACCTCACGGTCTACCTGCCTCCGCGCTACGCGGAGGAGCCACGCCGCCGCTACCCCGTTCTGTACATGCACGACGGACAAAACGTGTTCAACGGCATGACCTCCTTCATTCCGAATGCGGAGTGGCGCGCGGACGAGGCGGCCCAGGCGCTCATCGAGGCCGGCCTCATCGAGCCGATCATCATCGTGGGCATTGACAACGCGGGTGCCGCGCGCGCCGACGAGTACCTGCCGACCCGCGCCCGCAACATGGGCGGCAAGGCGGGCGACTACGCGAAGATGGTCCTCGACGAGATCAAGCCGATGATCGACCGCACCTATCGCACGAAGACGGATGCCCAGAACACCGGTCTCTGCGGCTCCTCCTTCGGCGGCATCATCACCATGACCATGGGTCTCCGCCACCCCGACAAGTTCGGCAAGCTGGCCGTCGTCTCCCCCTCCGTCTGGTGGGACAACAAGGTGATCCTCAAGATGGTGGACGAACTCCCCCGCAAGTCGAAGCAGCGGATCTGGGTCGATATCGGCACCGACGAGGGCCCCGGCGCCGAGGCGGCGACGGTGGAACTGAAGGACCGCCTCGTGCGCAAGGGATGGCGCGCAGGCCAAGACCTGGCCCTCTACATCGACCGTGGCGCGAAGCACAACGAGCCCGCTTGGGCGGGGCGCATGGACGCGATCCTGATGTATCTCTTCCCGGCTCGCCGCTGATCAGGCCGTCGCCGTCGCCATGCCTCGGGTAATACCGAGGCATGGCCACCGAACGCACCAAGGGTCCCGGCTTCCACCATGTCGCGATCCGCGCCCGCGACTTCGACCGCACCGTCCGCTTCTACGAGGAGGGTTTCGGCTTCAAGCGCCGCTTCGGCTGGGGCAGCGACGGCAATCGCGCCGCCCTGATGGACACCGGCGACGGCAACTACGTGGAGATCTTCGAGGGTCGAGGCGACGAACCCGTGCCCGAGGGCGGGATCCTCCACATGGCGTTCCGAAGCGGCAATGTCCAAGCCGACTTCGACCGTGCCGTTGCGGCGGGGGCCGAGGTCCAGACGGCGCCGAAGGTAGTCGATTTGGAAAACCCAGACCGCCCCGTCCCGTTCCACATCGCGTTTGTAAAAGGACTCGACGGCGAGATCATCGAGTTCTTCGACACCGACGAGCTCTGACCGGTGACGACGGAGGACTTGGCTAGGTATGCGGTCCTCGGGCTCCTCGCCCTGGGTGTTGCTCTCGGCTCGCGCGCGGAACGGCGCATGCAGGAGAAGCGGCGGGCTCGGTTTGCCGCCGAGACCGATGGGCCGGTCTTCTACTGCCTCGTGACGGAAGCTTCCGAGGCGGGCTTTGCCGCCCGTTCAAAGGAGCGGGCAAAGCGAACGCCGGTGGCGGTGGGCAAGGCGGGGCTGTTCATCCAGCCGCAGCACGGTGCGGAGACGGACCTGAAGTTCGTGCCGTGGGACGAGGTCGAACAGGTCCGGGTGAACCGATACGACGAGTGGGTTCGGGTGGCGGCTGGCGACTTCCACTTCATGGCGATCTTCGAACACCCTCACGAGTTCGCCGCCGCCTGCGAGGCGGCGCGGCGCTAAGCTAGGGTCATGCCCGCAATGATGCTGTGCGCCCTGCTGGTGCTGACGCCGCAATCCGATGCCGACTGGTACGTCTTCGAGCCAAAGAACGACGTCGGCCCCAGCGCCATCGGGATGGAGGACTGGCTCGAGCGCCCCGCCGGCCACCGCGGGCACGTGACGATCAAGGAAGACCGATTCGCATTCGCCGACGGCACGCCGGTGAAGTTTTGGGGCGTCAACCTGAACCACCTCGCCGTGGCTCCGGAGAAGAGCCGCGCCGCCTATTTCGCCCAGCGACTCGCCAAGTACGGCGTGAACTCCGTCCGCTTCCACAAGTTCACCACCCTCGGCAACGACGTCATCGGCGACCCAACCGACTCCACGAAGCTGGACCCGACCCGACTCGATCGGATGGACTACTTCGTGAACGAGCTCCGGAACCGCGGCATCTACCACGGCTGGAGCCACATCTTCGGCCATCGCCTGCGGCCGAACGACCGGAACAAGGTGCTCGCCTACGACGAGATCGTCAAGCTGGAGCGCCCCTCCTACTTGGACGACTCCACCTACGGCCTCGTGATGTTCGCCCCGGACCTCCAAGACCTGCACATTCAACTCACGGTGAACATGCTGCGGCACCGGAACCCTTACACCAGCCGCACCTACGCCCAGGAGCCCTCGCTCGCGTTCATCGAAATGCAGAACGAGGACGACATCTTCTTCCCGTCTACCCAGGCCGCCGTCGATGGCAGCCCCACCTACCGCAAGCTGTTCTGCGGCCAGTTCTCCGACTGGCTGAGGAAGAAGTACGGCAGTGAGGCGAATCTCGTGAAGTCGTGGGGCCCCCGAGGGCTCGACGCATTCCCTAATCTGCAGAAGGGAGAGCGACTCGCCGCCCGCAACATCTATCCCATTGCGAACCAGTACTACTTCTCGCCTCAGTCGTTGCGGCAGAACGCCCACGCTCGCCAGAGATTGCTGGACACGGCCCGATTCCTGTACGAGACGCAGGCGGCCTTCTACCGGAAGTTCGAGCGTGCGATCCGCAACACCGGATACAAGGGTCCGCTCGTCGGTTCGAGTTGGCAAGCGGGCGAGGGGATCTCGCACTACTACAATCTGAAATCGGATTCGGATATTGGCGTCGTGGATCGGCACAACTACTTCGGCGGGCGCGGCTGGTCGGTCGAGCCGGGGCCGTTCCAGCACGAGTCGATGCTCCGGCGGCCCGGCGGCGATCTCCTCTCGACCGGGCTGCAACAGGTAAAGGGACGTCCGTTCCAGCTCTCCGAGTGGGCCGATCTCGTGCCGACCGAGTGGGTGGCCGAGGCCCCCGCCATCATCGCTGCCTACGGCATGGGCCTTCAGGGATGGGACGGCTCGTACCAGTTCGCGAACTCCGTGGACGAGTTCGCTCGGGAGATCAACGATCAAGGCCCCTGGGTGATCGACTCACCGACGCAGCTTGGGCAGTACCCAACGCTCGCCCGCATGGTTTACCGGGGCGATGTGCGGGAAGGAAAACCGCTTCCCCGCCGGAAGGTCAGCATGGATCAGCTGATGAGTGGCGAGCTCGGGTTCTCCGACGCCGTTCGGCAGGAGGGAGACCGGAAGGCGTTTGAGGGGGACGTGCCGCCGGAGGCGTTGGCCGTCGGCAAGGTGGAGGTCGAATTCACGCGCCGTGGCGAGCGCAGCGTGCTTCCGAAGTACGAGCCGTCGAGCGTTCGTCGATCGAACACCGGTCAGCTCTCTTGGCGCACCTTGCCCCGAAACGGCGGTTACTTCACCGTGGATACCCCTGGCACGAAGGCTTACGTCGGCTTCCTCTCGCTAGGTGGCGGCATGGAGCAGCACGCACTGGGCGATCACACGGTTCTGTACCCACCGAGCGCCACGATGCCGTTCGCGTCGATCTTCGTCACCGCCGCCGATCGAAGTCGAGACCTCGGCACGACGTCCCGCGCGATCGTCACTGCGGTCGCACGTCAGCGGAACACCGGCATGCGATTCAGCCCAGACGGCACCAAACTCGAGGTCGTTGGCACCCCTCCGCTCCGGCTCGAGCCCGTTGTCGCCCACGTGGTGTTCCCGCGAAAGCGGTTCACCGTCCACCTTCTCGACCACGACGGCCGCCGCACCGGACGAAGCCGGCAAGTCGCCGACGGAACCCTTCAGATCGACGGCCGCACCGACATGACGCCCTATTACGAGATTGTTTTCCGGTAGCCAGGTTAGTCCCTCAAGTCGAGCGACACACGGCCATCCGGCCGTGTGTCCGTGGTGAATCTGCCCAGAACACTCAACAACTAACACTCAACATCGGCAGTCTCGTCACCCCTCGCGGGACCCCCTGGTGACAGTCCGGCGTCGATACCGTAGGAAGAGGTCCGATGCCCCCGCGAGAGGACCCGCAAGATTCGATGAGCGAAACCAGCACCCCGACGACCTTGGTCGACATCCAGAACTCCGTCGACGTCCGCAACATCCCGATCGATCGTGTGGGCGTTCGCAAGGTGAAGTATCCCATCCACGTGCGGGAGCGCGACAACGGCCCCCAGCACACGGTAGGAGACTTCACGCTGACGGTCGACCTGCCGAAGGAGCACAAGGGGACCCACATGTCCCGCTTCCTCGAGGTTCTTTCCCGGCACAACCACGACGTCTCGTCCGAAACGATCCCCACCATCCTCACGGAACTGCGCGATCGACTCAACGCGGAGACGGCGCACCTCGAGGTGCGCTTCACGTACTTCCGCGAGAAGCCGGCGCCGGTCACCAAGAAGGTCGGGATGATGGGCTACGAGTGCGGATTCTCCGCGTCGGGCGGCAAGACCGACGACTTCGTGATGTTCCTCACGGTGCCGGTAACGACGCTCTGCCCGTGCAGCCGCGAGATCTCGGAGTTCGGCGCGCACAACCAGCGCGGCTACGTCTCGGTACGCGTCCGCAGCCAGGGGATGCTTTGGCTCGAGGACGTCATCGACATGATCGAGGCAACCGGCTCCGCGCCGCTCTACCCCGTGCTCAAGCGGCCGGACGAGAAGTTCGTCACGGAGCAGGCGTACTCGAATCCCCGGTTCGTCGAGGACATGGTCCGCGAGGTCGCCCTCGCCTTCGACAAGGACGACCGAATCGTGAGCTACGAGATTGAGGTGGAGAACCACGAATCGATTCACGATCACAACGCCTACGCGTACGTGAACCGAGTCAAGTCCTAACTCACCGAGGAATCGCGAGGGAGGATGATCTCCTGCCTCGCGATCCTCTCCCGAACTATCCTGGCCCCATCAGACTGCGGCGAGCGGCGACGATCCGGTTCACCGTGTCCTGCACGGTCGTGAGCGGCGCCGCGTCCTTGTGACGCTCCGATCGCTCGACGAACCGGAGCGCCTCAGCCAGTACGATCGCATCCACCCAGCGGCCGGGAACGGCGTGGGCCGCCCACACGGCCGACCGGAGCACGCCGCGTTGGCGGCGGCCGAGCGTCCCGGACTGGAGCAGCGCGTGAGCGGCTTGTTCGAGACGGGGCGCTTCAGGGCCGGCGGCGGAGAGCGCCTCCTTGGCCGACTGCAGCTGCCGGAACCGCTCCTCCCGCCAGCCGCGCCAGTCGGCGCGACGCAGGATCTTGGGGAGCTTGAGACAGCCCCAGAGCCATCCCGCCGCGGCGGCGAAGCCGGCCATCACGTCGGACGGATAGTGGACGCCGAGCAGCATCCTCGTCGTTCCAACGAGGATCGCCACCGCGATGACGCCGCTCCACACGAGTCGCTTGCTCCGGACCGGCGCCTCCCGAGCAAGCCGGTAGGCGAGGAACCCGTAGAGAGTTAGAGAGAAGAAGGCGTGCCCCGAGGGGAACGAGAGCCCGGCCTCGAGGGCGCCTTCCGGCCTTGGACGGTTGAACACCGACTTGAGGCCCTCGATCACCGCCCAGCCCCCAGCCACGGTGATGAGCAGGCTGGCGGACACCCGCCAGCGATTACGCCACGCGAAGTAGGCGCACGCGATCACGGTGACCGCTCCCACGACCTCACCGTTCGCCAGCTTCGTGATCCAGAGCACCGGCTCCCGCAGCCACGGCGGCTGATGGGTTCGGAAGTAGTTGATGACCGCCTCATCGAATCTCTGCGTGGCCCCTCGCATCATGAAGAACGCGAGGAACATGAACAGTAGCAGCCCGCCGAGTGCCCCGAGGAACGAGATGCCTAGGCGCATTACCGCCAGGACGATGAGCCACACCCAAAGCAAGGCTCGGCTGCCGTGCCGCCGCAAATGTGCATGCCATTCCGCCATTAGTCTTAACAAAGGACCCTCGCGAGGTCACCGGTGTTGCGTGCCCTAGGCCCACGGGTAGGCTCTCGATCCGTGATCCGCGCGTCGTTCCGCACCGTCGAGCTCCAAAAGCTCTATCCCCTCGCGATCAGTCGCGGGGTCATGGCTTCGTCCGAGAACCTGTACGTGACCCTCACCGATGGCACGCACGAGGGAATCGGCGAGCTCTCGCCCGCCACGGGTAGCGCTTGGACCGCCGCTCGCGGCCAGGGGCAGCTCGAGGCGTTCGTGGCCCGCGGACTCGCGGACAACCCCTACGACAACTACGCCGCGATGCGTGAGGCCGAAATGGACCCGCCGGCGATGGCCGCGCTCGACGTGGCCTACTGGGATCTGCTCGCCAAACAGGCCGGACTTCCGCTCTTCCGGATGCTCGGCCTGCCCCGCCGCTCGGCGCCGACCAGCGTCACCATCGGCATCAATCCCGCCGAAGTGACCCGGGAGCGAGTGCCGGACATCCTTCGTCGAACGGGGGCGAAGTGCCTGAAGATCAAGCTCGGCTCCCCAGAAGGACGCGACCACGACAAGGCCCACTTCTTGGCCGCCGCCGAGTCGGCCGCGCCGTTCAACGTTTCCCTCCGGGTGGACGCGAATGGCGGATGGACCGTCGACGAGGCGATCGCGATGAACCAGTGGCTCTTCGAGCGCGGCGTGGAGTACGTCGAGCAGCCACTGGTAGAGGGCCAGGAGGACGGCCTCCCGGCGGTGTTCGCCAGCCGGCCGCTGCCGATCTTCGTCGACGAGTCGATTCGATTCAGCACGTCGGTGCCCAAGATCGCCGATCGCGTCGACGGCATCAACCTCAAGCTGATGAAGTGCGGCGGCATCACCGAGGCGATTCGCATCGTCGCGGCGGCCCGGGCGCACGGCTTGCAGACGATGATCGGGTGCATGAGCGAGTCGAGCGTCGCGATTGCCGGCGGCGCGGCCATCGGCGCGCTGTTCGACTACATCGATCTCGACAGTCAGCTGAACCTGAAGCCGGACCCCGCCAGTGGTCTGGATTACGTCGACGGCGTGGTTCTGCCGGCGGAGCGACCCGGACACGGAGCGAAGCTCGATGCTTAAGCGGGATCAGCGACTCGCCATCTTCATGGAGGGGAACACCACGGGCCAAGCCGGAAAGATGGGCTTTGGGGTGATCCGCTATTCGCAGAATCCGATCGTCTGCGTGATCGACTCGGGCACCGCTGGCCGCGACATGGCCGAGGTGGCCGACATGCCGAGGGCGGTGCCGATCGTGGCGACCGTGAAGGACGCCGTGGCGATGGGCGCGGAGGTGATGGTGCTCGGCATCGCCCCTCAGGGCGGATTGGTGCCGGCGGAGTGGTACCCGGCGATCGACACGGCGGTTCAGTGCGGGCTCTCGATCGTGAACGGCCTTCACGACCTGCTCGCGCCGCGCTACCCAGATCTGCGCGAAGGTCAGTGGATCTGGGACGTCCGAATGGAACCGGCGGGGCTTCAGCCCAGCACCGGCGCTGCCCTGGGCATCCCCGTCCCACGCGTGCTCCTCATCGGCACCGACATGTCGATCGGAAAGATGACGGCGGGCCTGGAGATCCATCGCGTGGCGCGCGAGCGCGGCATCCGATCGGAGTTCGTGGCGACGGGACAGATCGGCATCACCCTCACCGGACGCGGCGTGCCGCTCGACGCCATTCGTCTCGACTACGCAGGCGGCTCCATCGAGCGTGAGGTGCTTCGCGCCGCCTACGGCTCGGATGACACGACGGGCGAGGTCGTGAGCGACCTCATCATCGTCGAGGGCCAAGGCTCGCTCATCCACCCCGCCAGCTCAGCCAACTTGCCGCTTCTCCGAGGCTCGGTGCCCACGCACCTCGTGCTCTGCCACCGCGAGGGACAGGAGCACATCTACCGGAACGTCAACGTCAAGATTCCGCCGCTCCGCGACGTGATCCGGCTCTACGAGGACGTCGCCGAGGCATGCGGCACCTTCCTGCGACCGAAGACGGCGGCGGTGGCGCTGAACACCTTCCACGTCCAGTCGGACGACGAGGCTCTAGCCGCCTGTCGCCGCGTCGAGGACGATCTCGGAATCCCGTGCGCAGACCCCGTGCGCCACGGACCGGGTCATCTGCTGGACGCGCTGCTCTAACTGAGCTAGTGGCAGGCTCGCTCAGGCGAGCCTGCCAACGAGCCCACTCGGCCCCTGTCATCCCGAGCGCAGCCGAGGGATCTAACTGTAAGCCCTGACTACTACCGGTCAAGCCACCCACCAGGACAAGGTTACGCGCGAAGCGCGTGTAGCCGGCGCTCCTCGCGCCGTCCGGGAAGACGCTCACGCAAAGAGGAGGCGGCTTGACCGACAGTAGTCAGGGCTTACAGTTAGATCCCTCGGCTGCGCTCGGGATGACAGGGGCTCGGTGAAACTCGGTGCCCTCTGTGCTGATCCCTCCCCTGACCGGAAGGGTCTCACGCCACGGCGCGACGTCCGCAACGGGGGCGGCCCCTCTGCGCCTCTCTGCGTCCTCTGCGGTGATGCTCCCATCGAGCTCCGCTCGATCCGCGGCAGGAATGCCGCAGCCACGAGTGCCTACTGCTGAGTCGGCTTGACCAGCAGGTCGACATGACCGTCTTTGTCTGGACTCGGCCCGACGTACCGCGCTCGGGGCCGGATGAGACTTCCCGTCGCGTGCTGCTCGATGGCGTGGGCCGCAAGGCCTACCGACCTTCCGATCGCGAAGAGGGTGAGCGGCGCGTGCGGTGGCAGGTCGTAGGACCTCGTCACCGCCACCAGGCCAAAGTCCAGGTTCGGTTCCTCACCCACGGCGGCCGCCGCCGCGCGGACGATTTCCACCAGGTCCGGCTTGGCCGATCGTAGAAGCGCCTTACCCCGGGGATCTCCGGATGGATAAAGGGGGTGCCCGAATCCCGGCACGTCTTCGCCTCGTCTCCTCCGGGCGGCGACCGCTGCCGATCCGCTTCCCAACCGTTCCGCCTCATCCAGAAACGCCGCCACGCGCATCGTGCTTCCTCCGTGCCGCGTGCCGACGAGGGCAGCGAGTCCCGCGCCGACGGCACCGTACAGGGTTCCCCCCGCGGACGCGACGCAGCGGGCGGTGAACGAGGAAGCATTCAGCTCGTGGTCGGCGCAGAGCACGAGTGCCGCTCGCACTGCCTCGATCGAACTGGGATTCGCTCCCCAAGCTCGTACAAGCCGCTCGGCCACGTCCGCTCCTTCGGCGCCGCCACACGCCTCCCTCGCGAACGCCCCGACGATCCGGGCGGCCGTACGGACGGAGACCTCCGAACGCCAGACGTAGGCGTTCGGGTCGTTCTCAGCCAACAAGGGAAGGAGCGAGCAGAAGGCCGGCACCGGATCCATCCGCGTTGAAGCCGACTTCCCGTCTTCTTCGATGTCGAAAGAGACGCCGGCGGCGTCGCCGCCCACCCACAAAAGCTCCGCGATCTCTTCCAAGGTCGCCGACCGCGAGAGCTCGACCGCGTCCCGCCCTCGGTAGTAGAGCCGACCCTCGTCGATCAGAGTGAGTGCGGAAGGGAGGATCGGCACGCCCCAATTCAGCGCCCCTTCCGCCGCCTCGCGAGGACGTCGCTTGAGATCCTGCCGCTGCTTGAGCCCTTCCACGTCCTGCCGCGAGTACCACCGGGCGCCCGTGGGACCGTCTCCGGCGACGGATCGCAGAAGACCTCGACTCACGTAGGCGTAGAGCGTCGGCAACTTCACTCCCAGGGTCTCCGCCGCTTCTCGCGCGCTCAGGTAGTCACCACGCCCAGCTTGATTCATCAATCAAGATTGATCAACTAAGGCTTAGGCCGTCAACCTGAGTGCATGGAAAGCGTGACGACCGATGATCTTGGCCCCCTTCGCTCGGGATTGGAAGGAGTTGTGGTGGCAGAGACCGTCCTGAGCGATGTGGATGGGGAGAACGGTCGACTGACCGTCGCCGGCTACCCAATCGAAGCGCTGGCGCCGACGGCGACCTTCGAGCAGACGGCGTTCCTTCTGTGGAATGGCCGATTGCCCGACTCGGCGGAGGAGATTGCGCTGCGACAACGGCTGGCCAGCCTCCGGCCGCTCAACGCGCTGTCACTGGATCTCGTCCGCAACGCGGCGCGAGCGAAAGCACCCGTGATCGATTCCGTACGGATGGTCGTCGCTGCCTTGCCGACTCAAGGAAACGACGCGTCCGACGCGCACGCCGTGGTGGCAGCGATCCCTACCATCGTCGCGGCCCACCAACGGGTCGCAGACGGAGAGGAGGCCATTGAACCCAGAAGCGACCTCGGGCACGCCGCGAACTTTCTCTACATGCTGCGAGGCACCGCTCCATCGGCGGCCGAGGCGCGAGCGCTTGAGACGTACCTCAACACCGTCATCGATCATGGACTCAACGCCTCCACGTTCGTCGCCCGAGCCATCGCATCCACGGGATCGGATCTGGTTTCCTGCCTTGCTGGTGCCGTTGGAGCGCTCAAGGGACCTCTGCACGGGGGCGCTCCTGGACCCGCGCTCGATATGGTGATCGAAATCGGTCAGGTGGAGAACGCGGAGACTCACATGCGCGCGCTTCTCACCCGGGGCGAGCGACTGATGGGCTTCGGCCACCGGGTGTACCGCACGCGCGACCCGCGCGCGGATGTTCTTGCCGCGGCGGCCGAACGGCTGTACGCGTCGGGCGTCGACCGCTCCCTCTACGACCTCGCGACCGGAGTCGAAGCCGTGGCGCTCCGGCTCCTCGAAGAACACAAGCCGGGCCGGAGCCTGCGCACGAACGTCGAGTTCTACACCGCGCTCCTCCTCCACGGCCTTGGCCTTCCTACCGCCCTCTTCACGCCAACGTTCGCGGTAGCGAGGTCGGTCGGATGGGCCGCGCACGTCATGGAGCAGCGGCAAAGCGCCCGCGTCATCCGTCCGCAGTCGCGATACGTCGGCCCACGCGGCCTAAGCATTCCCTAATCGTGGCGCCGGGCACCCGCGCCACGGTTAGGGAGAGTTGGTTTCCCAGAGGGCGGAGATCGGCATGCCGGTGATGCGGTCGTCGAGAGGCCGAATTTCGTCACCGGTGTAGAGGACCACGCCTCGGCGGAAGCGGTCTCCGACGAGTTCGCGCAGATAGCGCAGGCCGTCGGCGTCCTCGCCCCGCAGGGATGGAGCAGGCTTGACCTGAATCCCCACGAGATCGCCCCCACGGTCTTCAAGAACGAAGTCGACCTCCAGATGACGCACCGTTCGCAGGTGCATCAGCCAGGGACGCGCGTCACCGAACGTGCACTGCTTCGCGAGCTCCAGCGCCACGAGGTTCTCAAGGACTTGGGCGAACCGGAGGCGGTCGGCGAGGAGGCGCTTCGGGTCGAGGTTGGCGAGGTGGCACAGCAGGCCAGTGTCGACGAGGTACGCCTTTGGGGTCTTGGTAAGACTCTTTGTGCGATCGCTAATGGACCAGGCGGGCACGAGCCGAAGCAGGAAGATGGTCTGCAGCAGACCGAGGTAACGCTTGAGCGAGGTGTACGGAATGTTCGTGTCCGTGGCGAGCGACGCGGTGTTGAGCGTCGTTCCGGCGCGGGCCGCGAGGAGGGAAAAGAGCATCGGCATCTGGGCAAGCGCCTCGATGTTCGCGATGTCCCGCACGTCTCGATCCAGGATGGTCCGCACATAGTTATCGAACCACTGCGCACGCCGGTTGGCCGAGCCGCGGAGGGACGCCTCCGGGTAGCCACCGCGGACCATCCGGTCCGCCAGCGCCGCCTCGTCTTCTGCCTCGAAGGCGAAGGAAGCGTCGCCGGCGAAGAGCGCGTCGACGAAACCGTCCGGACGTTCGTTCAACTCGCCCTGGCTAAACGGCATGAGGTCGATCACCTCCATGCGGCCGGCGAGGGAGTCGGCCATCTTCGGCAGCGCGAGCACGTTGGCCGAGCCGGTGAGGAGGAACTGGCCCGGGCGTCGGTCGCGGTCCACCAGCAGCTTCATGGTGAGGAAGAGCTGCGGCGCGCGCTGGACCTCATCGATGAGGAGGGGCGGCGGGTACGCCTTGAAGAAGGCCATTGGATCGGACTTCGCGAGGTTCGCGGCGATCGGATCGTCCAGGGTCACTCGCCGTCCAGCGAACCGCTCCCCGGCCACTTGATCCGCCAGCGTGCTCTTCCCCGCCTGCCGCGGCCCGTGAACGAGGACGACCGGAGTGTCCTGAAGGGCTTCGCCGATCGATTGCTCAAGATGTCGCCGCAGCACGTTCAGGATTCTACCGGTTGGTGGCGAATTTTACGCCGTATAGGCAAGCCTGCGGATACCTTTTTTGAGTAACCCTGACGAGAGACCGCTCAGCTTCAGGTAGGTGATGACCTGCGCCTCGAGCACGACGAGCTTTTCTAGCCGGAGTGCTGACCTCAACCACCCTCAACAATCTCAGCGGTGAAGAAAAACCGAGAGACCGGAGAACGAAGCCTCGAGCAACTCCATCGTGTGCAGCACCCGTACTTCGCCGCCGTGCTCTCTCGCCGCCTGCGCGATCCAGGCGTGGCAACCTGGGTTACCGGTGGCCACCAGGGTTGCGCCCGTCGCTTCGATGTTCTTCATCTTCCGCTCGACCAAAGTGCGAGCCATCGCCGGCTGAGTGACGTTGTAGATTCCGGCGCTGCCGCAGCACATCTCGGCCTCCGCCAGTTCGACGTAGGTGGCGCGGGGGATCGCCCGAACGAGTTGTCGCGGCGGCTGCGTGATCTTTTGGCCGTGCGATAGGTGGCACGCGTCGTGATACGTCACCTTGTTCTCCAACCCCGGCGACTTCGCCAGTGCCTCGAGCAAACCGTTCGCGAGCAGGAACTCGCTGACGTCCTTGACGCGGGCCGCGAAGGGGTTCGCCTCGTCGCCGATCAGGTGCCCGTACTCCTTCATCGTCGAGCCGCAGCCGGCCGAGTTCACGATCACCGGCAGGTCGCCGGGCATCGAGTCGATGAGGCCGCGGCCCATCTTATTCGCGTCGTCGAGGTATCCATTGTGGGCGTGCAGCGCGCCGCAGCAGCCCTGCGGCACTTCCCTCACGACATAGCCGACCCGGCGCAGCAGGCGGCGCGTCGCCTGGTGCACGCGGGGGAAGAGCACGCGCATCGCGCACCCTTCGAGGAGATAGACCTCGCCCCGGACCGGCGGAAGCGTGGACTCCTCAAGGTCGGCAAAGCTTGCCTTCTCTTGCGGCTCCGGACGATCCGCCTCCGGACGCTCTCCGCTCAGGAGCTTGCTGAGGAGCGTCGGGACGCGACGGCCAGGAAGGAGCTTTCCGAGCGCGAGCTGCGCTCTCAAAACTGCCGGCGAGGTCGTGCTGGCGAGGAGCCCTTTTTTCACCAGCTCCGGCTTTTCCTGCTCCATGCGGTCGCGCGCAAGCTCCAGGATCGCGCCATACTCCACGCCGCTGGGACAAGCGGTTTCGCAGTTGCGACAGCCGAGGCATAGGTCCAGGTGCGGCCGCACGTCCTCTTGCCACCGAAGCTTCCCCTCAACCGCCGAGCGAACCAGGTAGATCCGACCGCGCGGCGATTCCATCTCGTTGCCCGTGGTGACGAACGTCGGGCACGCCTCGAGACAGAAGCCGCAACGGATGCAGTGGGTGGTGAGCTCGCCGAGTTCTCTCATTTCGGACCGCGGGTTTCCCGCCCGCTTCTCTACGCCGACGAGAGCCCGCCGGATCGTTCGAGTGTACCGGGGGGCTCGAGTCGGGGGTGATGAAGGCGATGGAGGAGCTGAAGGCGGAGTTCGCTCGTGGCTGCGGAACTCCTAAGTCGCCACCATTGCCGTCCAACGGTTGCTCGGAAGACCGAATGTCCGAACCATCAAACGCCTACACCACGCCCAGTTCGCCTCGGTTAAGCTTTCCGGCCGGATCGAGGAGCTCTTTGGTGCGCTGGACGAGACGGACCATCGTTGGGTCGGTGATCTCCAGGTTTCGCTCGCCGCATCCCGCCCTCAGGACCCAGTCGTGCGGGTGGCGCGGGAGAGCTCGGTCGGGTGGGAGGACGCGGACGAGAGTGTTCGTTGCGGGAACGTCGTAGCCCGGAAGCCCCTGGGCCGCTTCCACCGCCGCGGCGAACGAGGTCGGTAGCGTCCGCTGGAGCCAGATCGGTCCATCCAGGGGGCCGTGCTCGGCCACCCTTGGCGTCGGAAGCGACTTGACGGGGAAGGTTCGGAGGGCCACCTCGGTGACGACGGCGAGGGTGCCGCGAGAACCGATGAGGACGCGCTGGAGATCGTAGCCCGCCACGTTCTTCACGGCCCGGCTGCCGACCTTCGCCAGAGTTCCGTCCGCCTGCACCAGCGTCATCCCAAGCACCCAATCGCGCCACGAGCCGCACTCCGCCTCCAGGCGATGGGGCAAGTTCATGGAGAGCTTGCCGCCCACGGTCCCGACGTCGTCGCCCGTCACCAGGGGTAGGCACTGGCCGCGCTCGCCGAGGGCGGACTGAAGATCGCGGATCGAGGTGCCCGCGCGGACCACGACGACCTGGTCGTCAGGGAAGAACTCGGCAACCCCTTCCAAAGCGATCCGCACCGGTCGTGCCGCGGGATCGAGGGGACGTCGCCACGCGGAGTGGGCGCCGTCGCCATGGATCGCGAGCCGAGACTCGTCCCGAACCGCCTCCACGATCTCTTCGACGCTGCCAAGCCTCAAGGCCTCGGTTACCATGCGATTCCCCTCCAACGCTTTCGATGCTCCACGCAGCTCTTCTGATTCGGCAGGATCTTGCACGGATTGCAGAGGTCGCCGTCGTTGAATATCCGCTTTGCCCTGCCTTGCAGCTCAAGGTCCTCCGGGCTGAACATCAGGGGCATCAGGTCGAGCTTCTCCACCCCGACGCCGTGCTCGCCCGTGATGCTGCCTCCGAGTTCGATGCACCGGCGCATGATTGCCTCGCCGGCTTCCACCACCGCCTTGACCTGTGCCGGGTCGCGGTCGTCGAAATAGAAGCACGGGTGGAGATTGCCGTCGCCCGCGTGGAAGATGTTCGCCACGCCGATGTTGTGCTCGGCGGCGATGGCGTAGACCGTGTCGAGCATCTCGGGCAGCTTCGACCGCGGGATCACGCCGTCGTGGGTGACGACGGTCGGCGCGAGTCGGCCCATCGCTCCAACGCCCTTCTTTCGGGCGGTCCATAGCTTCGCCCGGGCGGCCTCGTCCTCGGCGATCTCGATGCTCAAGGCTTGATTACGCTCGCATACTTCGCGAACGGCCTGCATCTCCGCCGCCACGTTCTGGAAGCTCTCGCCGTCGCACTCCACCAGCAGGAGTGCGGCGGTGCCCTCGGGATACTGGAGGTTGAACGCCGCCCGAAGCGCACCAAGGATGCCACGGTCCATCATCTCCAGCGCCGCGGGGATGGTGCCG